>OBEQ012247492.1_pt1 | contig 73388 bp, 61 predicted proteins | sample 1670901 | NCBI WGS metagenome assembly OBEQ01 (sample SAMEA104232315, study PRJEB22302) | groundwater metagenome | biome: forest; feature: aquifer; material: groundwater | place: USA | collected 2011-08-07 | depth 5.4 m
ACATTCTTTGCCAAATCAATACCAATTGTCGTAACATTTCCCATGACCCATCTCCTTTATTTAACTGATTGTTGAAGCTATCAGTTTGGCTCATTGCGAAGCCGTCTAAAAGTGTGGATGGGTCCATTCCAGTACCCTACAATTTCTGCTTCCCGCGCCCCCGCAGAAAATTTACTCAAAAAAGATTTTTTTATTTCATAACTCACTTCAAATACATTTACATTCGCTTGCTGACTATTTTCTAATAAATAATCATCACTGGTTTGAATCACATCGACCAAATTCAAGGTAATCGCATGTTCGCCCAACCAATGTTCACCGGTTGCGACTTGTTGAATATTAATTTGTTTGCGATACGTGGTGATTAAATTTTTAAAGTGCTGATGTATATCTTCAATTTCTTGATGTAATTTTTCGCGACCGGCCTCGGTATTTTCACCAAACATTGTTAACGTACGTTTATATTCACCCGCGGTTAATTGTTCGAAATCAATATTTTTTTCTTTCAACAACCGATGAAAATTGGGTAATTGCACAATCACGCCAATCGATCCGACAATCGCAAACGGTGCACACAAAATTTTATTCGCGATACACGCCATTAAGTAACCGCCGCTCGCCGCCACTTTATCAATCGTCACTGTCAATGGAATATTTTTCGCGCGCACACGCATTAATTGCGCCGCCGCTAAGCCATATCCATGCACCATGCCACCGGCACTTTCTATATTAACCACCACTTCATCTTGCGGCGTCGCAACCGTTAATATCGCGGTAATTTCTTCACGCAATGAGGCCACTGCTGATGCTTTAATATCGCCATTAAATTGCAATACATATATATTTTTCTTTTTTTCGTCTTCTTGTTTTTTTTCTAATTTTAAGGCTGTTTTTTTCTCTTTTAAATAATGTTTAAATTGTTTTTTTGATAAGGATTTCTCTAAAAGGGCATCAGCCGTTTGCGCATATTTTTTATTGAGATTTTTAATCGTTAATTTTCCTTTGCTTTTATCTTTTCCGCGCGAGATCAAAGCAAAAAAAACAATTAATACCACTAAAATACCAAATACAATAATAAATGTTTTTGCCGAAAATAAACCTAACTCAATTAATGCTGTCATCATCTTGCTTTACCTCTTATCATTTACTTCTTACCAATAAAATTTCTTGTTCGCCATTTTTTTGGCGCTGATTCGGTACTTTTACCGTGATTAATTTCCATTGCCATTGTTGTGTGAATTTAGTAGAAGAAAAAATAAAATCAGGATCAGAATTAATCATGCGCCGCTTGCGTGACAACCACCCATAAGAACGTGGCGTCGTCCCCACCGTGCCCACCCACAACGGCGTTTGCGTTTCTTGAATAATGCGATCTGATTCCCACAACCGTAATACCACTAATTTTTTCGAACCCTCCATGCGTTTTGCCAAAATTAATACCGGTTTCTTATCTAAATATTGGGGTGATACTAATGGTAAATATTCAGTACTTTTTATATCAGCAATACGATGTAACGTACTAATCCAATCGCGGCTTGGCGGCTTAGACCAGTCATCTTCTTGTAAAGTTTGACGAATTTTTTCTAAATCGCCAGCCCATTGCACATTAATAATTTGTGAGGGTAAACCAAATAAACTAACACGATCAATTGGTTCATTCGTTTCTTCTTTTGTCCACCACGTATTCACTGAAATCGCTGCTGTCGGAAAATTTAATTGCGTATAATTAGTTTTGAGTACAGAAAAATGCGAATAAGCAAAAAAGGTATAACTGATGAATAAAGTGAGACTGCATACTAATGAAATGCCGCGCAAACTAATTACTTTTTCACTTTGACGATGAAAAGATAAAATCACTATCATTAAAATAGCTGTGCTTAATAACCAGCCGCCCAACACATCAGTAAACCAATGCGCACCCAAATACATGCGCGAAATACCCACTGCAAATGCTACTATCGCTGCCGGCAAATAAATCATCCAGCGTTTTTGTGGCGACATCGGAGTCGCAATCATAAATGCAATGCCCATGTAAATGGTTGTTGCTAACGTGACATGGCCACTTGGCATAGAAAATCCATCGGAATTATGAAAAATACCCCACGGCCGCGGCGATTGAATAATACTTTTTAGAATAAAAGCACTCACGGCCGCAAACAAACCCAACGCTAACGTATGCAACGCCGCACGCATGCGTTGCGTGAACAGAAACCACGTCGTCAATACAAAGATCACGGGCAAAATAATTTGTTTTTGTCCCAACAAAGTAATGGCTAACATGATGTTATCCATCCCATCCGTACGAATGCCGCGGAACAAATGATATAACACATTATTAATCGTGATATTGGCGGGGCCTACGGCGGTGACATAAGTCACAAGGCCAACAAATAACAAACTCGTCAATATAAAATAAAATGCGAGTGTTAATTGACCGTGTAATTGTTTGGGATCGTAATGTTTTAAAATGACAGTCGCAAAATGAAAATAATGGGATTTACTGAGACGCATCCAAATCGCAACCAATGTTTGTTCGATTTGATTACTGGCTAATTTTAATAATTTATAAATAAACCATAAACACAACAGAATAAATAAAGTGAGTAACACCAACACGAGCATCACATGTAAGGCAATATCAGGTGGTAATTCGAGTGACACTGCGCCTAATAAAATTCCAGGCAACATATAAACCGGTGCCCAACCGATTGCGGAGGTAACATTCGCAATTGTAAATTGCAGTGGTTTCATGCCCAGCATGCCAGCAACCAGCGGCACGAGTGCGCGCACCGGTCCGACAAATCGGCCAATGAATACACTCATCACACCATATTTATGGACGAATACTTCCCCTTTTTCTAAAAATTCTGGATGTTGGCGAAACGGCCAAATTGAACGTAAACGATCTTTGAAATAATGACCAAACCAATAACTAATGCCATCACCACCAATGGCACCAATAGTAGCCCAAATTAATGTTGGCCATAACGGGATGATGCCAGCACCCGCGAGAGCACCAATCGCAGTCATAGTGATAGAACCAGGAACAATAGTGCCAATGATGGCGACGGATTCAGCGGCTGAAATGAGAAACGTAGCAAAACCTGCCCATTCGGGATTGGCATTTAACCATTGTAAAAGTGGTGTCACAATATCATTCATTCAGTGTTTAATCCTGTTGTGGAGTTTGTTGGTGGATTACACCGTGCCGCGCGCGTCTAATCCGCCCTACGTAATTAACTGACATTTTCTCCCGCTGCTTGTTTATCTGCATGATAAGAAGAGCGCACTAATGGACCACTTGCAATCTTATCAAACCCTAATTTTTTTGCGACATCAGCAAAATGGTTGAATTCTTCAGGTGTGACATAACGTGTGACCGGTAAATGATAACGACTGGGTTGCAAATATTGACCAAGTGTCACCATTTCCACATCGTAATCGCGCAAATCTTTTAGAGTTTGTTCGATTTCTTCATTGGTTTCACCCAAGCCCAACATAATGCCGGATTTTGTCGGAATAGATGGAAAACGTTGTTTGAATGATTGCAATAAACGTAATGAATGAAGGTAATCCGAACCAGGACGTGCCGATTTATATAAGCGTGGCACGGTTTCAATATTGTGATTAAACACATCCGGTAATGCATTGCCGGTTTCATCTAAGGCAACTTCCATGCGACCACGATAATCGGGCACTAAAATTTCGATTTTTATCTGCGGTGATTTTTCACGAATGGCTTTGATGCATGCCGTAAAATGACTGGCACCACCATCACGCAAATCATCGCGATCAACTGAAGTGATCACCACATAGCGTAATTTCATTTGCGCAATGGTTTTTGCAAGATGCGCAGGCTCATTCGGGTCAAGTGGGTCGGGTCGGCCGTGCGCGACATCGCAAAAACTGCAGCGGCGCGTGCATTTATCACCCATGATCATGAACGTGGCGGTGCCGTGCGTAAAACATTCAGGCAAATTAGGACAAGAAGCTTCTTCGCACACCGTCACTAAATTATTTTCGCGCAATAATTTTTTTAAATCATTGACTGCAGGGGAAGCGGGAATGCGTATGCGTATCCAATCCGGTTTGCGCAATGGATTGAGAGTAGGTTCAATTTTAATCGGGATACGAGATAATTTCTCAGCACCGCGTTGTTTATTCGATGGCGTCATTTTATTTACTCTTTGGTCTTTGATGGAGGTTAAATTAATTCGCGCTAGTATACATTAATTTCTTTACCAATAAATTGGCTAATTGATTGCCCACGTCAGATAAACTTAACGCAGATGAAGACGGGTATAATTCCGTCATTTGTGTCATTTTCAAACCAGCAAATCCACAGGGATGAATGCGATTAAATGGCTCTAAATCCAGTGCAACATTCAATGCAATCCCATGATAAGAACATCCGCGACGCACGCGTAAACCAATCGAACAAATTTTTTTATCGGCGACATAAACACCAGGCGCATCACATTTTGCTACTGCGGGCACGCCACCTTGGGCTAATAAATCAATCACGGTTTGTTCTAATAAATTTACGAATGCGCGTATGGTTAATTTTCTGCGTTTTAAATCAATCAACGTATACATTATTAATTGCCCGGGACCATGATAAGTAATTTGTCCGCCACGATCAGTTTGGATGACCGGAATATTATCGGGTTGTAACACATGTTCTTGTTTACCATTTTGTCCTTGGGTAAATACTGGCTGATGTTCCAATAACCAAATTTCATCTGGCGTGTTTTCATCGCGTGTATTGGTGAAATGCTGCATCGCTTGCCAGCAAGTAACATACTCTTGATAACTATCAAACCAATGAATATAAATGGGAAGTGGTGAAGTTGTCGTCATGTGTATGTGTAAACCATTCTTATTTATAAAATTTGTTTATAAAACCATTAATACGTCAGGGGAGGCGGATAATTCTTTATAAATATTATCGAGTTGTTCTTTTGATTCAACATGAACAGTAATAGATAACGCACAATATTTACCATTTGCACTGGGACGTGATTGAATTGCACGATCGGTGTGTGATGTTGTGTGTTTATTGATAATAGTTAATACCGTGGTTTCAAATAGTTGCGATCCAGATCCAAATGTTTTGATGGTGAAATCACACGGGAAAGTGAGTAGGGTTTGGGCGGGTTCGTTGGGTTTATCGCTTTCTTTATCATTATCATTATCTTTATCATTATCTTTATCAGACATAGGATGATCCTATTCAAAGTTATTGCGACATTCGCGAACTGTCACAATAACAATTCGTTCACAATGACAATATTATCTTCTACCCCGTATTCACTTTTTCATTCGATTTAGAAAAATATTTGTGAATATTATATTTCACTGTATCCGCTGCACGGCGCAATAATCCGCCTTGCGGATTATTTTCTAATGCGATCAATGGTTTTGAACTAATCACTTGATTATTTAAAATGATATTAATCATGCCGTACGGCTGACCTTTCACAATCGGCGCTTTTAATGGGCTGGATAAATCTAAGCTGGATTGCAAACGTTTATATTGTCCAGTGGGGACAGTGACATATAAATCTTCGCTAACGCCTAATGGAATTTCCGCTTTTTCTCCTTTCCACACACGTGCTTGCACCAGTGGCGTCGCCGCATTATACAATTTGTGGGTTTCATAAAAACGAAAACCGTAAGTTAATAAACGAATAGAATCTTCAGTACGCGACAAATCATTGGGTTCGCCCATTACTACACTCACCAAACGCATGCCATCTTTTTTCGCAGAACCCACTAAACAATATCCCGCTTCATTGGTATGGCCAGTTTTTAAACCATCTGCATATTGAAAACGCCACAACAAACGATTGCGATTCGGTTGACGAATACCATTATATGCAAACCATTTTTCAGAATAAAAATTATAATCTTCAGGAAAATTTTTAATATACGCTTGTGTCAAAATAGCTAAATCATGCGCGGTGGAATAATGATTTTTATTGGGCAAACCCGTGCTATCTACAAAATGACTGTTTTTCATACCTAATAGTTGCGCCTGTTGATTCATCATGGCAGCGAACGCATCTTCCGTTCCCGCAATGTGTTCAGCAAGTGCAACCGTTGCATCATTTCCAGATGCTACAATAATACCTTGCATTAAATCTTTGACAGGCACTTCATCGCCCACTTTGACAAACATGCGTGATCCTTCCGTACGCCAGGCTTTTGCGCTAATACGGACTTTGTCTTCCATGCGAATTTGCCCAGTTTTTAAAGCAGTAGAGATAATATACATAGACATGAGTTTGGTCAGACTAGCAGGGGGCAAACGCAAATCAGCATTTTTTCCCGCTAATATTTTGCCACTGGTCGCATCCATCAGCATATAACTATTAGCATCTAAATTAGGTGCGCCGGGGGTGAACGTCGGTGTTTGCGGTTGCGTGGGAATGGGGATAATGGGATTGGCATATACAATATTAAATAAAGCGACTTGTAAGCATAACAAACAAGTGATGAATAAAGAGGTCAATGGGTTGCCAAACAATCGGGCGGCAGCGGACAGGATTAATTTTACCTTCATGTAACTATTCCTATATAAAATGATGGCTGATTATATACTTTTCACGGCAATAGCTATAGATTTTTTTATTGGGAGTAAGTAAGATGCCGCCCGACAGTTGCTGAAAATAAAACGCGGCACACTGTCACTGTCTGTATAAGCTTCTGTTCTGAAGCGATGACAAACCTCAAACCATGACTTTATTTTCTATCCGCATTCTCACTTTTATTTTTCAATAAATAAATAACACAAAAATTATTTTTTGATTAAAGTGGAATGAAGTATGATTTTGGGTCATATTACAAAAAAATTTTAAGGAGAATGATGATGAATATTTACCGTATTGTTTGTGCAACCATAGCGGCGCTTATTATAGCGACGCCTGCTTTTGCAGCAACAACCAATGCAGCAACAACGAGTAATAGCAATCCTGCTACTAAAGCGGCAATGGCAAATACAGCGAATAAGGGTACGGGTGGAATATTGATTGCTGATAATGAATCAGCAACGACAACCACACCGGCTGCGACGGCTGCAAATCCAGTGACTGCAAAAATAAACATCAATAAAGCGACGGTAAAAGAATTGGCAGCATTAAAAGGAGTCAATCCATTTAAGGCGCGCGCAATTGTTGCGTATCGTAAAAAGAATGGAAATTTTACGAGTTTGGATGACTTAAGCAAGGTAAAAGGGTTTAAGCGCATGAAACCAGACGTGTTAAAGGAAGTGCAAAGTCAGCTGAGTTTGTGATTGCAATATAAGTGAAGTAAAAGCACCGTTCTTGCTTTTAGAGCGGTGCTTTTATTGTAAGATAAACAGGGCATAAATTAATAAATAATGACAATAAAGGAATAAAATAATAAAAATACTACAAAGCAGTGATATGAATGAATAAACATAACAAAGGACATTATCCATGCAACCGGACGCAGTTAACAATCAATCTAAAAATAAATCTGGTCACCAATCGATTAGATTAAGTTTCGAGTTTTTTCCGCCTAAAACACCGGAAAATATCAAGCATTTATTAATGACAGCTTCATCGCTGGGTGCTGTCTCTCCCGATTTTTTTTCAGTGACATTTGGCGCGGGAGGTTCCACACGTGAAGGAACATTAGAAACGGTTAAACAATTACAGCAAAAAATCACGATCCCAGTTGCGCCACATTTATCTTGTTTAGGATCCAATCGCAAAGATTTAGTAACTATTTTACAAATATATAAAACCATGGGATTGCGTCGGGTGGTGGCGTTGCGTGGTGATTTGCCTTCAGGTGTTGTTGCCGCCGGCGATTTTAAATATGCCGTGGAATTAGTGAAGTTAATACGCGAAATCAGCGACAATTATTTTCATATCGAAGTCGCGGCTTATCCAGAAACTCATCCGCAAGCAAAAAATGCATCGGCTGATTTAGAAAATTTAAAAAGAAAATTTGAAGCGGGTGCAAATAGTGCCTTGACACAATATTTTTTTAATCCAGATGCTTATTTTTATTTTGTGGATGAATGCGCTAAACACCAAATTTTTATGCCAGTTGTACCTGGCATTATGCCAATTATACATTTTAATAAACTCATGCGTTTTTCTGATGTGTGCGGTGCTGAAATTCCACGCTGGTTATACAAGCGTTTAGAAGCGTATGGCGATGATATTGCTTCTGTGCAAGCTTTTGGATTAGAAGTGGTGAGTCATTTATGTGAGCGACTGCTTGCAGGCGGTGCGCCGGGATTGCATTTTTATACTTTAAATCAAGCAGAATTAAGTTTGCAGTTAATAAAACGATTGGGATTGGATAAATTGCAGAGCAAAAAAACTGAAATTTATAGGTAGTTAATTAAATTTGGGCGGATTAGACATGCGTTTTTTGCATGTCGTAATCCACCAAAATAATAAACAAGGGTGGATTACGGCACAGAAAACGTGCCTAATCCACCCTACAAAACTTTTCATTCGTACCCTGCCATTTAATTCTTTCTTAAGTATTTTTAGATAAGATAATCGGAGTTATAATATTGACTTAAAAACGTCTTAAAAAAATAAGCACACTTATAAACGAGACCTATATTTATTGGATCACACATGTCTTTTCCAATTATTACCCAGGCTATTTTATCTATAAAAAATAATATTTCTCTAGGTTCTCTAGGAGAGATAAGCGTAAATAATCAAAATAAAACAGTCGTATATATTGTTATCCCGCCAGTTTTCTTGCAGCCACCACAAACGCAAGATCAGCAGCTTGCGCCAGGACAAGCGCTCACTATTCCCGATATTGCTGCGCAAATTGGACGTCTTTTGCAGTCACAGGTGAGAGAGATGGTATTGGGATATAAATATAAAGAAAATCAAATAGCCTTATATCCACATACAGAGATTGATGCTGAAGCATTAAAAAATCAAATCATAATAGGTATTGCCGACCTTGAACAGCAATGCGAAGTGTCAAAAAAAATTGCACGAATTAATACTATTAAAATAAAAGAACACACAGAGAATTTACAAGTGGTCATGGAAGTACAGCAAAATGATATGGAAGCAATGCAACAATATTGGTCATCACTACAAGGAATAGTAGCTCCACAACAGGATAATAATCGATTGTATTTTACCGTGTCTAATGCGTTAGAGGTATCAATACTTTCTCGACGTATCAGAGAGATTATTGATGCACAGATTGTTTTTTGCGGAGTAGATACAAATATTAGTAATAATAATAATGATATTCCTCAGGATACTAGGAGTGGTGTTAAAAGAAAAAAACAGGATGATACTGATTTAACAAATATAACGACAAAGAGAAAAAAAAATAATTCCAAGACCAGGATTATCAATGCTAGCAGCTCAACCCTCATTGTGGTTGAACCAGCAAACGAGAAAAAGCCCAAGATGGGTAGAATAGGTATTAAAAAAGAAATTTCTGGTAATTTATTATATTTTTGGCGAGGACTTTGTGTGTTAGTAAGAGATACGACAAGGCGGTATTACGTGCAAGATGAGCAATTAAAATGGCGCACTGATACACCGGCTTTGAAGGTATTGCTTCGAAAAGTATCAGAGGTAAGACGTTATCGTCAATATGTGGCAGCTGATAGTACAGATTATACTAATTTTGCCATTAGCATAAAAACTGAATGGAAAAATTTTCTTGGACTTAATCAAGTGGATTCAATTTTTATTGATAAATATCTTGCGCTCACTTGCTTGAATGCAACCATTATGTATTTTTTTGAAAACGGCATAACTCTAAAAGATAATAAAATTTATTTTAAACATGACCTTGTTAATGAATATCAGCAGAAATTTATTAATAAAATAAAAACAGAGAAAAATTATTTTTTAGATTGCGAAGACCATGAGGATAATACGATTTCATTTAAGCTAACAGATGAATATTTTTCTTCATCCCGTTTGGCATTAGCAAATTTAATTTTGAGTAGTAGCAATAAAAATAATCCGACGCATATGTCAGCTGTATCAAAGGAAAATGTTAATGATAAAGAAATGATAACTAGCGATAAATTAGGGATAGATGATGATAGTAGTTGTTTTTATGAGGATGAGAGTCTTCTGAATTCTTTCAATCCCGAGGGCATGATTTTTTATAATCCGGAAGCGGATAGCATTCCTGTTAACAATTTATTAACACCACAATTAGAAAATGAAATGGCCATGAGCGAAGATGTTAGGTTATCGCCAAGAGAAAAATTCAATAGATCTCCATTCTCTTCCCGGAGCAATTATGGTTATATGAATTTTTCTTCAACCTCTACTACTGCTTTTTCCCAATCTACAATCTTACCCACTGAGCAATTAGAGGAAGAGGAACATACACATACTTCTACTTCTCCACCTGTATCTGGTTCAGACATACCCAAAGATGACACAGTAGATTTTCCTAATTCTGGTGGTCAACAAAACATTACGTCATCGTCAATACGAGGAATGAACAAACGCTAGCACAATTAACACGTTCACTGCTTCAATTAACCTGTAGAGGGTGTATGCACAATACATATTAAAAACGAGAAGATTATCTATGTTGCCTATTAAAACTCAAGCTATTTTAGATTTTGAAGAAGAACATGTTTATCTTAATGCGCCACCCACAATCATGACTACTTCTCCTGCCGCAGTATTGCCGCCGTTTCAGTTTGGTGATGTCGTAGATACTGAAGAGCTGTTTATGCCTAATAAAAAAAGAAAAACGGATAGTGATTATGATGAAGCAAGCATTTCAATGGCGGTCACGGCGACGCTTGCTACTGCTGCTACCGTTATTCCTATTACTTCAAACGAATGGGATTTTTCTTTGGATTTTTTGAACGATAACAACGATGGCAATAATAACAACAATGGCAACGATAGCAACAATAACAATAATGATGGGGATCAATTTATTTTTTTAAACGACATTATAATAGAAGGAAATATATCGAAAACAGATACTCCCCCAGACATTTTTTTGTTTAATACAAATGAGGAATTATATTCGACGATAGGCGAATTTTCTGAGATTCCAAAAACCTATCTCAGTAAGGAGAATAAAATCATCATTGATCAGCCATTGAGTAGTGAATTATTTCGTAGGATATATTCTTTTTTACAAGGCCTTGAATATGTGTCTATTCATTTTAAGAGCAATGAAAATCATCTGTATACACTGGAAATAATTCCTACCGATAAAGCAATGGCATTAATGGAACAAATAAATATCCTAAATTTTTCCAATCAACAAATAGGAGGCGCTTTTGTGGGATTGATTTTATTAGAAAGAGTTATTCGCTTTTTTTATAGAGAAGATAATAATTTACAAATAAATAAAAATACATTGGAGTTTTCTTATTATCCTAATGATCCACGTTGTCATCACCTTGTTAATAAACTATCAACACATGTGTATGGTAAATTTATTAATAATAAAATTATCCTTTCTATAGGACAAAACTTTTTTTACAATCAGCAAGGGGATTTTATTTTTAATCAGCATATTTTTAATATATTTAACGGCGCACCGCCAAAGCATGTACAGAACACAATGCGGCCTGTGACGACACCCATTCTTCCTCGAGTGACAACAACTTCTTCGAGGGAAGTCATTTATATTGAGGATGATGATGAACCTATTAGCGGCGCGTCATTACCGACACGAGCAGCGCCAATACCTACACGAACGCCATCGGTTGTACAAACAACAGTAGGAACGCTCCATCAAACGACTACTACGACTACCGCTACTACTGCCGCGACGAGCCGCGGCGGGCGTCAACATTCACTAACTAGAACGAGAAAATAAGCTATGCTACCTATCCCAACAAAAATTATTTTAAATATTCAAGCAGAGAAGATTAACGTTGTCAGTATTGAAAGTGATGGCGCTTTGTATCCGTCATTTATTATTCAATTAACCAACCCACCTCCTGAACGACAAATCATAGATGAAGTAATGCAGCGGATTGTTCACATCCCCAGCTTGCAAGATAAAATAATAATATTTGATTATATTGAAAATGAACAGGCAATGTATTTTTTGATACAAGGTAATAGTGCTGATTTAAAACCAGCATTACTTAAATTTATTGCAGACTGTAAATATGTTATCAGTAATGAAAAAGTAAAAATGCTTGCTAGGCAACTTGCAAAAATAAATGTACTAAATAATAACGGGCAGAATAGTGGTGGCGTTTCTATTCGTGTTGACGATGTTGATAGAAACGATGTATTAAAATATTTTCAGAATGGTGTTGAAAATGAAAAATTCAAGATAGCAGGAGCATATCTCGATGAAAATGACAGCATTTATCTTTCGCCTATGATGGGGAACAGCAAAGAGGAGAGAAACAAAAATAAATTGGAATTGGAAAATACAGTAACCACTATTATTAAAAATAGTGATTGCTTGATATCGATGATTGATTTACCGGTAGCGCCTTTGTCTTTATCTACTCCTGAGATTCTTACTATTCCTGCTACTCCACGGCTGGAGAATGAAAATGATTTGGCAGCCTATCTACCAGAAATAAGTTCAGAAGAGCTAGCAGAATTTAAACAAGAGTTAAATGATATAGAGTTAAAAAATATAGCGAATGATGAATTACCTCACATTTTTACTGAAACAGCGACAATTCCAATTCCTATAACAATTCCTACGCCACCACCTATTGCAGTGATGCAAAAAAAACTGATAACCCCACCTCCTATAATATTTATTTCGGAAACATTCCCATCACCAAGAACTACCACTACCACCGCCATTGTTACTACCACCGCAAAGTCATCAACATCTACGAGCGATTTACTTACTTCAGTTCAGCGAAAGAAAAAAACATCAAGCGCTAATAAAGAAATTATTATTCCAAAAAAAATGGCGAGCGATTTAAGTTTTCTTGAAAAAAATACGGGTATATTACTGAAGACAAAATTTTTAAGCATTGATAAGCAGTTACTTTTTACAATATCAGAAAATGACTCAAAAACGTGTCTAGCAATCAATCATTTAAAACAATATATTAAAATAGCAACAATACGGGGAACCATAGAAAATAAATATCACACATTTTCTTTTACTCCCACTGAGAAAGGAGAAAATATATTAAAAAAAATAAAGGAAGCTACGCCAGCTTCGATTTCTTATGCTGTCCCAACTTTGATTGCAATGATTGTTTTAGAGGCACTTATAAGAAGGATTTTGAAAAAAAGTGGGCCAGGAGACGACAAACTTTTAGAGATAAACGAAAATAATTTCATATTTCCTGTCAGAGAAAATGCATGCAGCCGTGCTCTTACGGCGGCAATAGATAATTTTTTTGTCGGCAAAATTGATTTATCGCAGCGTACTGCGGTAAATCCAAAAATATCACTTGTTGTTGATGAACAGTATTTAAAAGATCCAAATGAATTTAAGGAGAAATTATTTGCTGAATTAGAACAATCACTGAACGTATCAAGAAATAGATCAGAAAAGAGAAAGAGGGAGAGTGAAAATGATAATAATAAAAATAATGAAAATAATAATAATGAGATAAAGTTACCTGCTGAGTCAACGACTGCGCCCGCAACTATTAATAATGCAAATTATGTTGAGACACCACCGATATGGACGAGCAATTCACCGGCAACATTATATCAATTACAGCAATCATCAGAGTTAGATTTAGCAATAAGCAAGAAAAAAAATCAAAAAATTATGCCTCCCCCTTAAAACTTAATAACCCCATAAGGCGGCGTTCACCTTCACAATTGCTCAGCATTATATTGCTGCCGCAAACTTTGCGCGCGCGTCGATAAAATTAATTTTGTTTGTTTGATTCGTGTAATTGTTTTATGTAATTTCATCCAGCGATGTTTGCTGATGAAACCAATAGCAGATAACACACTTTTTCTTATCCACACCGGCACCATTAAGGGTATTAATAAAAAAATAAAATAATATAATTTATTTTTTGCGCCTATTATTTTGGGGTAAAACGATACTGCAACGCGCCATGATTCCCAATAGCTATTCAAATAAGTTGCATATAACACACACTTCAATAAACTCGCTTGCTTGTGCGCAATACTATGTTTAAGCAATGCTTGATATAATGCTGCGTTTAAATGTGGCTGCAGTGCCAATAACAATTGTTGATAATCCATAAAGTGAATTTTAATTAAGGTATTACCATCAAATAATAAATTATGCCAATGCTGACTAATTAATTGATTGATGCTATAGGGCAATAATAATAATTTTTTAGTGGGATTATTTAATAAATAAATTAACCACACCAGATGTGGCCATGCAGTACGCGTTTGTTTAATGATGGGTTCCATGACCTGCATCACGGGTAAAATTATTTCTTTTTTGAAAATTAAACCACTTATTTTTCCGGCAAGTCCAATGACATCTGCGTGATAAAGAATAGATTGATCAGTGATTTGCAAATGATGAATGTTTAAATGTGTGGCTTTCTGTTGCGTGTCATCATACATGGCCGCACCAATTGCTACCTCTGGCGAATAATCTTGTAAATCTTGTATGACTTTAGTCAAAATGCGTGGTGCTAATAAATCATCATCACCTAATAGCCACACATATTCAGCGCGCGCCAATGAAATCACTGCCTGAAAATTTGCATTTGCACCCACATTAGTTGCTTGGCGATGATAAGAAAAAAATTCATATTTCTCGGCAAAACTATGACAGAGTATTTTTGTACTATCATCGGATGCATTATCTGAAACGACAATTTCTACTTGGGTTTGTAATTGTAATAATTGAATTTGTTCAATCAATGCGAGTACATTGAGTTGCAAATAATGCGCGCGATTCCAAGTAGGAATGGCGATACTTAAAATAGGACGTGATTGCATTTGTTTTTCCTTTCTAACTATTCGTTCTCTAAGCACTTTTACAATCGCGATCTATCCACACGTATCGTTTTTTGTGGTAATCGATTTAATTTAAAATAACATTTGCGTAAAAAAGCCAACAAGGACATAGGTGTTAGACCGTTTATCACGAGGAGTAAAAAAACTAATAAACGCGCACCGGTGCCATACGCTAACATGGAAAGCAAATAAGGCCATTGATTTAATCCAAAACTTTTAAAATATAATAATACTTTCGTCAACCAAATAAATTGATTTAATTTAGTGGGTTTTTTTTGAAATTGTTGACACATATAATAAGTGACTTCATTTACAAAACGTTTTTTTAATACAGTATCGTTAAAAAAACGTGATGTACGAAACCAACCCGCATACCATTCTAAATCACCACAAAAATAACCCGGTTCTTTGCTGGGTGTATGTAACATTAAATCTTGTGACAAGGTATAAACGCGTGGCGCATTTTCTTCTGTCGCACGTATCAATGGAATGAGTTGCGGATAACTATCAGCGGTATTTTGATAGGCTGCCGCTAGATATTTTCCTACCAGCGCACGGCGAATAATGGTTGCAGAAATCATGCTGACACTTGCGAAAAATAAATTTTCACGTTGCGCGAGTTCTCTTGCCGATAATATTTTTTTTCGACTCGCAAGCGAAACCAACCATCCCAGGCGAATAATATCAGCGTCAGCTTGTGTTAATACATTTTGTAATTCTGCGATGGTTTCCGGACGCAATAACCATTGATCGTCATCACCTATCACCCAGTGATAAGTAGAAGAAGATAATTCTACTGCTCGTAAAGTATTCCCATTGCCACCAATATTAAATACATTACGATGATATTGCAGTTGCGGCCAATGTTGTTGTATTTGTTGAACGACAGCCGCCGTATCATCGGTTGAGGCATTATCTAATACATGCATACGCATGCTCGTTAAACCGCTTTTTAAAAATGCCAATAACGTTTTTTGTAATAAAGCAGCACGATTATAAGTAATAATCACCGGTTCTAATAATTGATTATTCCAAGAAATAAGAGGGGGTTGATTATTTTGCTGAGTTGACATTGCTAATATCCATGTCTGCTGTGAAATTAACTGTTTCTTTGACGACAACCAAGGGGCGTTTTTGCACGTGGGTGTGAATTGCGCTAATGTATTCGCCTAACAAACCGACAAAAAATAATTGCACGCTCGCAAAAAAGAACATGCCAATCAAAATAGGAGCGACACCGATTGTAAAATATTGCCAAAAAATAAGTTTTAATAATAAAAAAACAATGGCGATAATTAAACTTAATGCTGAACACGCAAACCCAAATGCTGTGGCAATACGCATCGGCATTTTTGAATAACTGGTCATGGCTAACATGGCCATATCATATAAGGTAAAAAAATTATTTTTGGTAAACCCTTTATGACGCACGGGTTGACGATAAGGCACGCGTGCCACATCAAATCCCACTTCAGCAATCATGCCACGAAAAAAAGGATAGGGATCATCAAATGTTTTTAATGTCTGCATCACTTGTTTGTCGTACAAACCAAATCCAGTAAAGTTTTTAATCGGTTGTGTCGCAGATATTTTTGCGAAAGCCTGGTAACATAATTTGCGTATGCGCGCCATCCGCGCATTTTCATCTGTTGATTCTTTGATAGCAGCAACAATTTTATAACCTGCTTCCCATTTTTTAATAAATTCAGGAATTAATTCCGGCGGATCTTGCAAATCACATACCACTGAAATCACCGCATCGCCTTTGGCTTGTAACAAACCAAAAAAAGGTGAACGAATATGACCAAAGTTGCGCGTATTCACAATAATTTTAATATTTTTATCTTGTGCGGCAATGAGTTTTAACATCGCCACGGTTTTATCAGCGGACGCATTATCAATAAAAATATGTTCGTATTGATATTGCGGCAAGGTGCGCATGACATCGCGCACGCGTTCATATAATAATTGCACGTTATCTTCTTCGTTATAACACGCAGTGACAATACTAATTAAAGGCATGATCAGGTTTCCTCGTCCACAAATGCATGGTATGTTTGCGCCACAATAACCACGCAGTCGGTAAGCCAAATAAAATATTTAATAATAAATAAGTGGTGGCGATGCCTATGGTTCCATATAAACGACCAAACCACCAGGCGAATCCTGCATTTAAAATTGCACCCATTAATGACACCCACACAAACGGTTCACGTTTGAATGCACGCAATAACAATGCAATGGCGCCAATGATATATTGAATCAATGTGCCTATGAGTAATAATAATAATTCAAATGGTGAGACAAAACGCGTGGTAATAAAATCAAGTAACGGTATAAAGGTTGCAATAAAAATAATGGCGGCGACTAATCCAGCTAATAAAAATGCGTGTAGCGCAACGCGCATAAATAATTGATATAAATCATCCCATTGTTTGTTCGCAATCAATTGACACATTTCCGGATTGTGCGCATTTAAAAAAGTAATCGCAAACAGTGACAACATATTGCATACCGTCATACTCACGCCTAATTTGCCGGCAGCGATGGCATCGTGATAATAAAAAATGATGGGCGTATAAATTTGACTGAGAAAATAACCAGAAATCCAACTGATGGCGATGCGCCATTGCATCGGCCAAACATCGCGCATCCACTGCAAACTAGGCGCAGGTTGCGGTGACAATGCGGTGGATTTTCGACATAATTGGCGCAACCCGGCAACGGTGTGATGGAGTAAATCCGGATAATAAAATTTCAGCCAACAAACCGTGATCAGAAAACAAATGAATGGATCTAAGGCAATACTATATAATTCTGCGCCGCTTATCATCGCCAACCACATAACAATTGCGCCCGCGGTATTTTGTATGGTTTTAAATTGATTAATTTTAACGATTAAACCGCTGCCTTCGATCACGCATAAAAAAGGCAAGGTGAGAATGTTGAACGCGGTGGATAAACATAGCCAAAACCACGGAAAACCCCAGGTGAGCGTGTGATTGGCGTCAATGGCGTTTGCAAAGAAGAGGGTGCCTGCCGGCCAAACAATGCAGAAAATCGCTAAGCCGATCAAGCCATAAGCAATAAAACATTTTGCGAGAAACAGGTTGAATTCAGCAATTTTATCGGGCGGTCCTTGTAGTTGATTTTCTTTTGACCAAGAAAGTGTGGCGAATTCGTGACCGGTAAATTGCAAGATGATGAAAGACAATCCCATCTCAAAAATGATTTGTAAGGCTAAAATGCTGCCAAATGTGTAGTAATACCCTTGTTCTTGCGGGCTGAAAATCAAAGTGATGACGAGAATGGTGACGACGCCAACCACGGCTTGGCTGCCGCGAAAGAGGAGGGCGTAAATGACGCGCTGATCAAGCGTGAGCAGTCGTTTGAGACGGGCAGCATGGGCAGCCAGTGTTGCTAACAGTTGCGACATACGTGACATACGTTTATTAGCCACCAACAAAAATAACGGTGAAGTTATTTATAGTTTAAAGTTATTTATAGTTTAAATAGTATAAAAGGCCGTCATACTAGCATTTTTGAGGAAGGGCTGTCACATTAAGTTTGAATTAGGACACATTATTTCCACTTTCTTTTTTTAGCCAATTTCTCTTCTGAAGCCGAATTTTTTTCTGAATCAGAAACTGACTCTTCGTTTTTATTTTTTTCGGTATCTGACTCCTCGTTTTTGTTTCTTTCAACGGATTTTGCATCAGGGTTAAAGGCGCTATTTTGTCGCAATGACGATATGGACGAACTTCCCCGTTTACTTCGCTCACTTTTATTTTCTTTTCCGGCTGTCGCTTGTTTTTTTTCATCTCTAGGAAGTTGTATCAAGAATTCAGATATCTCCCTCTCTTCTGATGAGAATGGGATGGTCATTTCACTTAATAAATTCGTAGCTTCTTTAGCCACACTAGCACATTCCATAAGATGGGTTGAGTCTTGGATAGTTGCATCATCGTTTTTATTAACTGCTATATTAACTGCTAATTGTTCGCTGAGTTGCTTGCACAAAGTTCTCGTTTTTAGAGGGTCAGGTGCCATCTCTTCAGTATTATTAACATGATTAGATAGTTGCCGTGCAGTTATTTGTGCTTGCTCTAGTTTGGTTTGCATCTGTATTAATTGTACTTCCTGCTCTTTAAGTTGATCGGTCATATTGTTTTTCAACTTTATTTCGCGTTCTTCTTTTTTTAATTTTTCTAATCTATGATGAAATTTATTTTCTGATTCTATTTGGATATTGTTTATTTTTTGATAAATAGCTGCTATTTTTTTACCTAACAAATTATGTAATGAAAGACGAAAATTAACTTGCAAGTCTTCGGAGTTTATTTTTGCAAATGCTTCAAATCCTTTTTTTATTGCTTGATCGAGGTCTTGATAAGGCAATGTCATGCAATTAAATAAATATAGAATCCATTTTATCACTTCATATTCTAATTGCTTTTCTTCTTCTGCAACCCATGGTTGTTCTAATAGAGGAAGATTGAGATTGGATAAAGCAGTGTTGATATTACCTCGTATACTTTCAACCGCATTTTCTAAAGTCCTTGTTTGTATGGCAAGAAGTATATTTATTAGATGGTTTAATTTGAGTGCGTCAGTAATATATTTACCATCCAATTCCAATTCCAAACTAATCATTGAGTTGATTAGAAAATCAATTATTACACCAAGCGATGAATCTAATGCATCTTGTTGACTTGAAAAATTAACAGAAAGTGGTTGAAGATCATGTTCATAGCGTAATTGTAATACAGTATTAAAATTAATTAATTGTGTACGTAAGATATTATTTTCCCTTTTGAGTTGTTTTATTGTTTCGAGATATAGCTTCTCTTTGCTGTTTTGGCTTGGTTGTTGTGGTACAGGTTGCAAAAGTTGAGGTGGATTTATTTGTGGTATTGGTATTGCCGCTCGCGCATTTGCATTGTGAAATATATGTATGGTTGCATTTACATTTTTAAAAAATAAAAATAAATTAAAGAACAAATTCTCGTTAAGCATTACCCAGGAGGAGGTTTCTTTTGTCTGGAAAAAAAGTTCATCTTTAGCAGAAGAAGAAATTAAGTTAGTAAATGTTATTTTTGACTTGATAGAACTGGTTACAGATGAAAATATGGCTAGAAATTCAATGGGTTTTTCATTTTTTGCGATGACACAAAAAGTGTGCCCAGGAATAAACAGATGTTGTGATTGAGATGGATGGTTCACATGAATTATTCTGAATGTTATTTTCTCATTTCCTTGGTGTTTTCTCTCTAAAAAATATGAAAGCATTTCATTATTGAACTTGTATGGCGACGGGATTGCATTGTTGGATGTTTCAAGTTGTGCTTTTATAGCAGCGTAAATAGAGTCGAAATACGCTAATATAGTATTTTGATTTTTAACAATGCTTAATGTTTCGGCATTTTCTAATGTTTGCGCACGATGTAGTTTAGCTGTGTATTCTGTAAATAACTGATCGGTGATATCAAGTAATGAATCATTAGTGATGGCTGTTAATTGATCGCCCTCTTGCATAAATATATAATTAACATTGTTATAGAAAACGATATTTTGATTTATTTGAGGTGCGTCATTTAATGCGGCTGATTTATTTGTTTTTATTGCGTGTATTAAATTCTGCAAATCCACTATTTTTGTGTTATGCGCAGTAGGATGTACGTTAGCAGATGCTAGTTCTAATGCTAATTTTTCACGCAACCATTTAACAATATATTGATGCACTTGTAAGAAAAAAGAATGTCTATCAGTGTTGGGAAGTTGAATTCCTATACTGGATAAAATAAATAAATCCAATTTATTATTTTCGTTGGATGAAATTAATACCACTAATTTTACCGGCAATGTGATTTTATTAAATAATACTTCACCTATAACTGCTTGATCGATCTTGAAAGGGTTTTCGGCAAAATTAGGAGAAGACAAAATCTTTTTAGAGAATAATTTATCTTTTTTATCCAATTGTTCTTTTATGGTTTGCGCTGCTGCATTGTATGAAATAAATATGTTTTCTAGGATTTTTTCTATGTCAGCATTGGATAGAGGAGACGCTTTGTGTGTATTGCTAGTATGTATCTGGGCTAATTTTAGGAGTAAGACTGGATACTGGATCGATGAGAGTGGGATAATCGTTGTATCGCCTGATTGATCTGCCGAATCTTCTTTGAATAAGATAGGTAATCCTTGAAAGAAAATGATTTTTTCTAAGTTAATTTTTTCAAATTGAACGTCTTTTATTTCAACTGAACTTTCTTTCAGTTGAGTGACTAACGCCATTTGTTGTTGCTGTTCTTGTAGAGTTTCCTGCATAGTTTTGGATGTTAGCGTTTTTATTAAATTTTTAATATTGTCACACAATTTCAATTTCAGTTGTGCTTCTCCACCTTGGTCATTTCCCTCATTCTTGACTAATTTTAAAAATGGAAAATGTTTATTAGTTTTACTAATAGTAATTTTTAAAAAAGTGGGCGGTTCTACTTGATTAGGTAAAGTGGGATGAGGCTGATATAAAAAATTGACCCAATTAGGATTGGTTTTTGTAGCCGCTGCAAACATTTCTTGTAAACAAGCATATTTATTTAACTCTGCGCCATTGTTTGCTAACAATATCTCAGGCGTCATAGGTGTTACTGTTCCTAATTGTTTGAGCATGTCTGGTGATAAATCCGTCAGATAACCAGGAGGTTTATCAGCGCTTGTTTTAAACGTCGTTTCAGAACAAATAAATTTCGCATCAGGATGATTTATTCGGCTGAATAAAGTGGAGTCTGCACCTTTTTGTAAACATAGAATGTATCCAGAATAGGTAGTTTGGTTGGCATCAGGAATTAACTCCAGCAGCATTTGTTTGGATGAAGATGATTTTTGGAAATATGGATTTATAATGTTGAATTTAATAGACAGCTTATATAGCGGCATTTTTTTACTCTCTTAATTAATTTAATTGTGTTATTTTGCACAGGACTAAAATTTATTTAGCCCTTAATTTTGTTATTGCGAGGCCAGAAGCCGTTGCCATTTTAATCAACATTGCAACTATTCGCACCAATAATTCTCGAGAACGATTGCTGACTTTTTACCCAAAATGTTGTTTAATATCCCCCTAGTAAAATCATCTATAGAGCGTCGCATGCGGCAATTTATTATTTTTATTATCGTGGGCATATTTAACACAGCTGTTGGCTATGGCTTGTTTTCCTTATTTTTATTTCTAGGCTGGCATTATGCGCTCGCCGTATTTGTGGCCATGTGTTTCAGTGTCATATTTAATTTTAAAACCATAGGCAGTATTGTTTTCAAATCTAATAATAAACGCAAAAAAAATGAATTATCATTATTGTTTTGTTTTATTGGAGTTTATACCGTTTTATTTTTTATTAATATTTTAATCATTCGTTTGATCCAACCTTTTGTCAATAATTACTATGTGGCGGGGGCGATGGCGACGGCGGTGATGCCGATATTAAGTTTTTATTTGAATAAATACGTGGTATTTAATGAAATAAAAGAAGAGAAAAGTGTAGCATGATTAACGTCGATAAAATTGTGACAATCTCATTAAAAACGGATGTCGCACGTCAACAACAAACCGCACGAGAATTAGCAACATTACAATTGACCACGGAATTTTTTTTAGCAGAAAAAGATGTTAGCGATCGCGCGCGCGGTTGTTTTCATTCGCATGTACAAGTGGCAAAGAACGCGCTTGCTGATGAAAAATGTCAATCAGTATTAATTTTTGAAGATGACGTGAAAATTTTATCTTATACGCCGCGTCAAATTAACGCGATTAATTATTTTTTAAAAAATAATAAAAAATTCGATGTGTTGTATTTAGGTTTTATCATTAGCAAAATGTGGTGGTCGCGTTGGTATCCAGTGGTGCGCGCAGTCGGTGCCGGCTGTCACGCTTATATTTTGCCGCGCCGCGGCATGGAAAAGTTAGCGAGTTATACTTTTACCGGTGTGCCCGTCGATAAAATTGTTAAACATGATTTTCTCTGTTACAGCATTTATCCGATTATTGCCAATCAATATCCCAAACATGTGGCGAAAAGTGCGAGTTATTCGCAAACCTTGTTAGATGAAGGCGAGAGCGATCAAATTTTTTGGGAAAATAATTTAAAAAAACAAAAAGGAATTTTGTGGAAAAACTTTTATAGGCTCTTTCGTGGTGACAACTTGAATTAAAAGAGGTGGAAAACTATGATGCCAAACGATCAGGAAAGTCTGGATTGCTACGATCCTTCGGGTCTCGCAATGACAAATTTAGAGGCTAAATAATTTTTCTGTGCAAAGCCAAAAAGTAAATGATTAAATGGGATTATTTAAACATGTATAAAGCCGAAGAATGTATTTCCTGTGGTAATCGCCGCCTAGAAGAATTTTTACATTATCCTGCGGTTATTTCCCCTTTTATTGCTGCGTATGTGTTAAAAACGCAAGCTGCGTTGACTTATTTACTTGAATGCAATCACTGTTCTTGTCGATTTTTTGCCATGCGATTTAATGAAATTGAAATCGGCGATCTTTATAGAAATTATCGCGGTGAACAATATTTTCAAATTCGTCATCAATATGAATTTTGGTATTCCAAAAAAATCAATGATTCTATCGGCCATGACGTGACTGAAATTCAGCGTCGACAACATAGAGTAAAAAATTATTTAAAAGATAAAATAGATGTGGCGGCAATCAATACCGTGCTTGATTTTGGTGGTGATAAAGGACAATTTATTCCGGCAGATTTAGGCAAGGAAAGATATGTATTTGAAATTTCCGGCGTGGAATCAGTTGCTGGTGTGACGGTCATTGCATCTGAACCAGCATTAATGCAACAGCAATTTGATTTTATTATGCTATGTCATGTCTTAGAACATTATTCTAATCCCAGCGATTGTTTAGATAACATAAAAAAAATTGCTAAAAAAAATGAATCTGTGGTTTTTATAGAATTACCTTATGAGCGCTATGATTTGCGATTTGTTACATCACATCGTTTCTATAAAAAATATTTGCAATGGATTATTCAATTTAAACGATTATTTAGTGTGTTTGATTTCTTTTCTACGACCGTGCGTTTAAAACTTAATTTTATTCCACCGCTTGGTTTTATGAGACTGCATGAACATATTTCATTTTTTAATGAAAAATCACTTACGGCATTATTAGAGAAAAATGGTTTTTCAATTATTCACTGCGACGTCATCGCAGAGAAAAGCGTATTAGGAAATAAAAAAGTATTAGTGTGTTTGGCGAGAGTGGCGAGCGTCAATTGACTTTAGAGCATATACGCTACTTAGCAAAACGATTTGGGGTCTCGCCACTTATTTTTTCACGTTCAAATGACTATTTGGCGAATGTTAGCGATGTTTTTGTTTTTTTTGTGGAGACTTATCTAGCTCTTCTTCATCCCGCTGGATTTCTGCCTGCTCCCGCTTAAGTGTCTGCTCTTGATTAACTTCTTCTTCTCTATTTTCAGGATCATCATTCAACCCTTCACCAAACATTTGCTGTAATTGTATGTCATCCAAATATTCTTGCATTTCATCATCATCTTCATTGGGTAAAAATGTTTGTGATATTTGTGGGGTGGGAGGTAGTGGTGACCTATCTGCATGGGGAAGTAACTTGGTTTCTGTCTCTCTCTGCTGTCTTTTTAATTGTTGCATGTAGTCATAAATCGTATCCAATTCGCCGCGCATATCTACTGAAGCAGACTTTTTTAACTCTGGTAATATCTTGGCAAATTTTATCAACATCGACAGAGTTAAAGAATGCATATCATGAGCAACCTCAGCAGTGTCATTTAACGTTTGGTTTTGCTCTCGATAAACCGATAAAGAGAATTCCCTTTGTTTATCTACCTTTGCTTGTGCGTCCTTTAATGCTTTTTCTAATAATTTTTTTTCAAAAGCGAGCAAGGATTTTCGCTGAATACCGGTCGTTTTAATATCAATTAAGCTTATTTTTTTTACTAATAAAGCAGACATTAATTGGCGCAATTGCGGTCCTTTATCTTGCTGTAAGCTGGAAACACAATCAATAAGAGTATTTTTAATACTTTGCTCTATCTCATTAAAACGTTGTGTCATGAGCAACAGACAGCCTTCTAGTTTATTCTTGATTTCTACAGCATATTGATTATCAATATTAAATGTCGCGTTATTAAAAATAGTCATGCAACTAGCAAATAATGCATTATCGCTTGCATCGTGATGTTGAGAAAGAACAGTAAAAAATTGTTTCAACCAAATTAATCGATCAAAAGCATGTTGTAATAATGGATCACTTATTTCAGATTGGTTTTCAATTTCTATTTGAGAAGAATCTTTTTGAAGTTCTTGAATAATATGAATATGATTGTCTGGATCATTGTCATCTGAGTTACTTAAACGATTGATTATTTCATCTATAAACCCACCATAAGCTCTCTGCAGTCCTTCATAAGCATTTTCCAATGTTATTGAAGGATTGATTTGTGCTTGTACTTCTCGTTTTTTTATTTCTTCAAGTGCTGTTTGTGTTCGCCGTAATTGTGTTTCTAATTGCCGTATTTTGATGGTTTGGTTGACCTGATTGCCCTGGTTGTATGGCAGCATTGGCATGACATTGGCATTGTTGTTTTGTCGTTGTTGCTTTTTTTGTGGTGGTTTTACATGTGCTGCTGGTTCTATTGCAGGGAGAACCCAGTTTGCTCGTTGTTGTCGCAAGACTTGTTGTTGATCGAAGAGTCGCATTCCAATTCCAGCTGCGGGGACAACTCCCTCTTGCACGGGTAGTAGGAGAGGGTTGTTTTCTTTTCCTACGTCCACAAATATACTATTATTTAAGTTAGCTGAGATAGTTAAATTCGTAATTTTTGGTAACGATAAATAAATTGTAATCGTTGTTTCAGTAATAAGACCTATTTTTTTTTCTATATGTGGAGTCAGGATGGCGATCCATCTTTTCATCCTTGCTGGATTTGCTGCCGTATTGAAAAACGGCATGATGACTGCCAGTACCGCCGGTTTGTGTTCAGGAAAGTCAGCAGCTTTTTTTTCAACAATCACAATAGCTGGAACTCGTATGGCAGAAATACCAGTGCTAATTGTTAATTGGACAGTTGTTGATGGTTTATTTATATCCCATGCTGGTGTCAAAATAGATAACAACGCCTTTTTTGTAAAAGCTATTTCTGCTTGTCCTTGTGTTTCATTGCGATCATAAATAGTTTCGAGTTCTGAAGTTATTTTCTGACATTTTTGCGTTGAAGCAAGTTTTGCTGCAGAATTTTCATTTTCATTGCTTGATTGCTGAGTTTTATTAGTTAAATCATTAATAACAGCAATGATACGCAATAACACGTCTTCGAGACTGGTTGATATTGGTATTACTGGACGATAAGTATCATTCTCTTTATCAATCCACGCTATGTCAGAGAGTTCTTTGAATATCATGAATGTTTGAGGAGGTGCTTGTGCCGGTCCTGGTGCTTCTTGTTTGATGGGCTGCAACTGCCTCATCGCCACCACCGAATTGGGTATCTTAAATCTTGGCACCACAGCGGGAGGTTGAAGAAGTACGTTGTTGTTACCACCACCATATTGGATTGCTATGTTAGCGGCATTATAAATATTTCCTTGTTCATATTGATTCATGTTAAGAGGAACATGAATGACAGCCTGAGCGTGCATAGGAAGCATTTTTTTTGGTGTTTCTTTTTCAACTAGGCCTTTTAATATGTTTATCGTTGTCGTTAATAATTTATTTAATGGTTCCGCGATTGTTTCTTCATTGACGATAGTTTGTGGGGAAATCAGGCAGTCAGGGCCAATTTTATCCGGTGAAACGTTTATTCTTCTTAAAAAAGGGGAATTATTTGTTTTAACTTGGTTGTCGATGTTTGTAGTGATGTAGTATCCCTTATTTTTTCTTATTTCAACAATGTCTTGCCACCAGTTAGGGTATTCCGCGGAAAGTGTTTGCAGTATTTTTCTGAGATAAGGAAATTCATTAAAAGCTTCAAGTTTGTCTGGGGAGATGGGTTGCTGTAAGTCGCTTCCACCTAGCGCATCTATTACTGATTGCAAATTTGGAAATGTCTGATGTGAGGATCTGGGGAAAAAATTTTTAGAATGAAAAATGTGGTTATCACCTTTTTTTTCAGCCCGCTTAAGTCTAGCTACTAAATCGCCTGTTCCGAAAGGGTAACAAATCATATAGGCATGTATTTCTTTATCCGCTGGTATGGTATTAGGATTCTTAATTTCTCCTGCGGTGAGATTTATCTCCACAATGCATTGTTGAATGTTTTTTGATAAAAAAACTAATGCCATGATTTTAATCCTCGTTGTGTTTGGTGTGTGTATTTTTATAATTTTTAAAAATAATAGTTGACGGATTGTACAGAAAAAACCACTAAAAGGGAATTGGGGGTAATAATTGCAGTTTTTTATTGCTTATTTGATGACCACATCATATTAAACTTCTTATGCTTTGGACCCGCAAGCGACTGGCTACGCGAGTCGGCCTCTCCCACTTTCGCGGGAGAGGCGAAATGGTTAGGTATCAAGCATTCACTATTTTTTTGTCATGCAATTTTGCGAGGGAATTTTCATAGCGCTTTTCCATCATCGTGATTCTATCTTCATCTTCTTTGGCAATCGCGCTGTAATGATTACGTTTGTTTTTCAGCCACATTAATTCAAATTCAACGGCTTTAATAAACGCCGCTTCAGGGTTATCAATTGCTGCTGGGCATTGGAAAATTACTTTGCGGGTTTCAAATCGATTTAAATGGCCTGCGGGAAAACTTTTAAAAAACGGAATGGCATCAACTGAAACTCCGCCACCGATGACCACCGTTAAGCCTTTTGCTTTAGCTTTGGCTGCGATATCTAAACAATAAGGTAATAATTTTGCGCTATTAATTTCATCGCGTTTCCATCCCATCGATCCCACAAAATCGACGCGACCAATGACAACGCCATTCAACTGTTGAATTTCCGGCACGTCCAACATGGCCGCAAAATTTTGATAAGTAGTAAGGGTTTCGACATTAATTAATAATTCGATATTTTCTAAATTTTCACCATACACAATTTTGGCCGCACGAATAAATTTTTGTAGCGCATAAGCAGTTTCGACCATAGGAGCGATAATGCGTTTTGCTCCTAAACTGACCGCATCTAACATGTCTTTGATTGCTTCGCAGCCACCAACTTTAATATTTAAATCTAAGCCCGCTGCAGATGTTACATCTTTTAAACGCATGGCTTCATCTAAACGCGTGCCTTCAGCTTCAAATTCAGCTTTGATTCCAGAAACGTTGTAATATTGTTTTAATTCTGCCAATAAAGACACCATTTCTAATTCAAGCTTGTTCATATTTTTATCCTCTTACTTTTTTAACCATTTTATGGCGTTGCTGAATGTGTTATTGCTACCGTTCCCAATACACTGATCAATTGATCAAAGTGATCAAAATAATGCTTTGTTCCAAACAGCGCTAGCTCTTTTTCAGGAGGGCAAAATACCACAGCTTCCATGCCAACGCCATGCGCAGCTTGGACATCGGGTTGGGCATCGCCAATCATCACTGCATCTGCAGCCGCTATTTTTAATTTTTCTAAGACGATATGCAAATGTTGCGGATCGGGTTTTTTACGCGGCGTATCATCGCCGCCGATAATACAAGTAAAAAAAGGTGCTAAATTGAGATGCGTTAAGACTAAATTGGCAGTCACGCTGGGTTTATTCGAACAAATAGCTAATAAAATATTGGCAGCCGCTAAATTTTTTAAACAATCGATGACGCCAGGAAAAATAATCGTGTGAGTCGTTGGATGATGACGATAATAAGCTAAATAATCGGCCATGATTTGTTTTTTTTGCGCGGCAGCTAAAGTCAAATTAGCTAATATGCAGGCTTTTTCTATCATGGGTTCTAATCCATGCGAGACTAAGCCGCGCATTTGCGAGAATGGGATGGTGACGTGATACGCAGATAATGCTTGTTGCAATGCTGCATGCACATCGGCAATGGACTCAATGAGTGTGCCATCTAAATCGAAAATAACGGCTTTAAATGGAATACGTATAGTCATGATAATTCTCAAATCAATAACTCAAATTAATAATAATGTTGTCATGCTGAGTGAAGCAGCTGTCATCCCGGACAGTAGTGAACTACGCTCAGCATGACAACCGCGCTCAGCATTTAGCATTGATTATTCTTTCTCAATCAACATATTTTCTGCTAATTCTTCACGACTTAAAAAAGGCGCCATGTCTTCAAGTGGGCTCGTGACCATGCGGCCATCTTCTAAACGACGTGAAGATAATTTAGGCGCAAATTGTTGGGCCAAATCAATCATCACTTCGCAAATCATCGGTCCGGGTGCTTGCATGATATGAGCAATACTCGCTTCTAATTCGCCATGATGTTGACAGCGAATAAAAGGTAAACCAAAACCCGCCGCTAATTTTTCAAAATCAGGAAAACCTAAACCACTCTCCGGCCCCACACCTACCAACGGTTCACCAAAAAAGTTTTGTTGTGTTTGGCGTATCGAATGATAACCATTATTATTCAAAATAAAAATTTTGATGGGATATTGATTGAAAACAATCGTGGCGAGTTCTTGAATATTTTGCATGATGCTGCCATCGCCCGCTAAACAAATGATGGGTTTTTTGTCAGCGCCCACGCACGCGCCAATCGCTGCTGGCAAATCATATCCCATCGAAGCACAACCAGAATTAGTATATAAACGTTGGCCGCGTTTTAAATGCATGGCTTGAAAGGCGACGACGCAAGCAGTGCCATCGCCGGACACAATGATTTGATCTTCTGGTAAATGCGCGCTTAATTTTTGCATAAAACAATAAGGATTAACGCTGGTTTTATTTTCCCAATAATGCGGTAACACCACCGGATATTTTATTTTTTTCTGCTGGCACCATGTCAACCAATCAAGGTGCGCAGGCAAATTCGCTGTGTTTGCAGCCTGCAATAATGCCGGCATAAATTCCGCTAAATCTGCATGCACGGGTAAATCAATTTTTAATGTCGGTTTTTTTAATTCTGCTTGATCAATGTCGATCATGATTTTGTAGGCGTGACGTGCAAACGACGCATGATTATAACTAATTTGGCGGACATTTAAGCGTGATCCTAAAATTAATAATAGATCGGCATTTTGCACGGTAAAATTACCGCCGCGATCACCAATCGAACCGGGTTTGCCGCAATGTAATGGATGATCATCGTATAAAATATCGTGCGCGTTCCATGCAGTTGTCACCGGAATTTTCAAGGCGTCAATTAATTCTAAAAAAATAGCCTGCATGCCGGCGAGACGCACACCCGCACCGACTAACATCACTGGGCGTTTTGCATGACGAATACGTTCGATAAGATGGGGAATGATATCGTTAAAAACATTTTTTTCCGTTTGCATGATGTCAGCATCAATAGCAGGATCAAAATGAATTAATTGTTCAGTCTCAATGGTTGTCCCTTGCACATTCATAGGAATATCTATCCAGACTGGACCTGGGCGACCAGTATTCGCTAAATAAAGTGCTTTTTGTAAATGATATTTAATGGTCAGTGGATCGGTCACCATCACTGCATATTTGGTGATGCCTTTTACCATGCGGACAATGTCACATTCTTGATCGCCGAGTTGGCGCAAGGGCAGCGGCGTGCTCGCAATCGTGGTATCAAAACGGACTTGACCTGAGACAATGATCATGGGAATGGAATCAACCCACGCACCAAATACACCGTTTAATGTATTGATGCCGCCGGGACCGGTAGTGACATTGATAATAGGAATGCGACGCGTTAAACGTGCATAACTTTCTGCGGCCATCGCACTCGCTTGTTCATGATGGTTATAAACTTTTTCTAATTGCGAATGACGACCAAATGAATCATTCAAATGCATGGCGCCGCCACCGGTTAATAAAAACACGTGGCGTAAACCTGCTTGCTGTAAAAAATCAGCGACAAAATGGCTTAATTTTTGCTGCATGTCTCATGTTCTCCAATTTTTTTTCTTACCTATAAAACGCCATCGTTCTTTTAATTCCATCTGCCAATGTAATCCATTGTTGCAATGCCAATTCACATTGCGCGCGCTGCGTGCTCGGCACATAACGTTCCGCCAAGTTATTTGCTGCTTTATTTGCATCGCGCGGTTTTGCAATATTCACTGTTAATGCAGGCGTCAATTGCGCGCTCACGACGTGTGCTAATTCTGCAATTGAAATAGTTTCTTCCGATCCCACATTGTAAGCGCGGCCCACTTCACCCAAACATAAAATCGTTAACAACCACACGACTAAATCGGCTGCGTATAAATAAGATCGATACGGCGAGCCATCGCCCATAATATTAATGGGTTCTTGATTCAATGCATTTCTAATAAAATTCCCAATCGCAAAATGAATATCGAGTGGTAAATGCGGCCCAACAAAAGCAAAACAGCGCGCGATTTTAACATGGAGCCCATGTTGTTTTGCAAATAACAAACAAACATGTTCCGCCATTAATTTTCCGAGTCCATAAGCAGATTGTGATGTGAGTGGATCCGCAACACCGATATATGTTTCGGGTGTGCGTTCCATAGTGGTCGGTTGCTTGCCATAGACTGCGCCCGAGCTCACAAATAAAAATTTTTTTACATTTGCTTGAACAGCAAATTCCAATGTGCGGCGCGTGCCAGCAACAATCGTATCTAACATTAATAATGGATTTTCTTGATTCAACTGCGCACTCGCCTCCGTTGCAGCATGAATCACGTGCGTAAATTTGCCCGCAGGAAAATTAAAATTTTTTACATCGCCTTCAATAAAATGTAAAAATAATTTATTTTTTAAATGCGGATTTTTTTTTAAAAATTTATTCGGATCGCGTGTTAATACCGTGATATCAGTTTTTAATTGTAAATAGTCGACGGCATACACCAAACTATCTACTAACCAACAACCAAAAAATCCGGTGCCACCAGTAATAAAAAAGCGGCTGTTTGCTAACAACGGCAAACAGCGCGCCGCTTTTTCCCACACATGAATTAAATCTTGATTAGGCACTGCGTACATGGGCGCTTTTATTGGTTGTCGTAAATGCTTGGGCGAATAATTCAAATGACTGATGAATATGCGCCATCATGAGTTCATTTAAGCCGTGATGACAAGCGACTAACATCCCGCCGCGCATGACTTGATCGGCTTTTGCATAACCTTCAGGTGTTGCGCGATGTGGAATATGTTTAAAACCCGGTTGTCGCAAAATATTGCCGGCAAAAATGGTGCGTGTTTGGATGTTGCGTTTTTCCATATAGACTTGCAATTCGGTACGCGTAAATGGTGCGTTATCGCGAATCACAATAGGGAAGGCGAGCCAACCAGTGCGTGATTGTGGTAATTGCTGCGGCAAGATAAACCAATCAGTATAATTTTTGAAAAAAGCATAATGTTGTTCAAACCATTTCACACGTAAATTAATATTCTCTTGTAATTTTTTTAATTGGACGAGACCAAAAGCGGCGCCCATTTCGGAAGGTTCTAAATTATAACCTAAGGTTTCAAAAATAAATTTCGCATCGTATTGAATACCATCGACATCAATATTAAAACGATTTTCAATTGCTTCAGATTCGACAAAGAGTGAAGAGCTGCGGCCCCAACTACGTAGTAATTTTGCTTTGACATCTAATTCAGTATTGTTGACGCATAACATGCCGCCATTGCCGGCGCAATTGATAACGTGTGAACCATAAAAACTGGTAGTGGAAATATCAGTGAAACGACCTACAGGTTCATTGTTTAAGGTGGCGCCTAAGGTATCTGCGGAATCTTCAATCGCGATTAAATGATATTTTTTTGCGAGTGCGTGTAATGCCTGCCAATCTGGTAAATTGCCTAATAAATTAGGAATCATCAGTGCTTTGGTATTGGGGGTGATGGCGGCTTCAACTTTGGTGACATCAATGTTGTAAGTGCCTTCAGCAACGTCAACAAAGGCGGGAACTAAACCGTGTTTGACGAGCGGTGCGACGGTGGTGGAGAAAGTGAGTGCGGGGGTGATGACTTCCGCGCCTTTCGGTAAATTGAGAATTTCAATCGCGAGATAATTTGCAGATGAACCGGAATTTACCATGATGCCAATTTTTTTTTGGAACAGTGCTGCGACTTGTTCTTCCATCGCGCGCACGTGTTTGCCCATTTGTGTGGAAGTTTGTAAGACGTGAGTGACAGCGTCAATTTCTTCCTGACCGTGTACGGTGCGGCCGTAAGGGACGTGCATGAAATCTTCTTTACGCATGTGGTTTAATTCTCCTGTTGATTTTTTACCTTTACTAGTTTTAGTTAGTACTTCGCCTAAATTTTTTTTGATCCCCGAGCGTTTTGCGCAAGAGGAGAGTAGCACTACTGATTCCCTCTCTCGGAGCGTTTTTTGCGAGGGGTAAGGGTGTTAATGTTCTCCTCTTTCTTGCTGGTGGATTACGTCACGCAAACAGCGCGCGTCTAATCCACCCTACAAATTAATACTCCCCGATCTGTTGCAACGTCATCGCCGCTGCCTCTTCGCCATCACCTACCGCTTGATACCAAGCCACGGTTTTTGCCAACGCTTCTTCCAACGACCAGCGCGGACGCCATTCTAATAATGCCGCTGCTTTCGAAATATCTAATTTTAAAAATTTCGCTTCATGTACATGTTCAATCGCTGATAATTCCCACGCCGTATTTTTTCCCCACAAGGCACACACGTGATCGGCAATATATGATACGGATCGACAATCTTTTTCATGCGGACCAAAATTCCAGGCTTGTGCAAATTCTGCAGGTTGATCCCACATTTTTTCTGCTAATAATAAATAACCTGAGACCGGTTCTAATACATGTTGCCATGGACGTATCGCCTGCGGATAACGAATCACAGCCTTTTTACCTTGCGAAAGTGCCGCGATCATATCAGGTATTAAACGATCTTGCGACCAATCGCCGCCGCCAATAATGTTTCCTGCGCGTACTGTTGCAATACTTTTACCACTGGTCACATCCAAAAAAGATCGGCGATAGGCAGCCGTCACTAATTCGGCACAACCTTTGCTACTACTATAAGGATCATATCCGCCCATGGGATCAACTTCGCGATATCCCCAAAACCATTCTTTGTTTTCATAACATTTATCTGTCGTCACATTGATTAATACTTTTGCAGTGGTGGCTGCACGCATCGCCTCCAATAAATTAACTGTGCCCATGACATTGGTTTGATAAGTGCCAACAGGATCTTGATAAGAAGGGCGTACCAATGATTGCGCGGCTAAATGAAAAATAATATCGGGTTTGGCATTTAATATAGCTTGTTTTAATTGCGCTAAATCGCGTACATCACCCATTAATGAATGGATGCGCGTATTGAGGTGTGTTAGTTCAAACAAATTTGGTTGTGTATGTGGAGCGAGTGCAAAACCAGTGACGTCAGCGCCTAATTGTTGTAACCATAATGCTAACCAACTGCCTTTGAAACCCGTATGACCCGTTAGAAAGACGCGTTTGCCGCGCCAAAAAGTAGAGGTGAAATCAGGCATATTTTATTCCCACGTTTTCCATGGCGCTTTACCCGATTGCCATAATTCTTCTAACAAGCGCGCTTCACGTAATGTATCCATGGGTTGCCAAAATCCTTTGTGAAAATAAATGCCCATTTGCCCATCTTTCGCAATATGATGCATGGGATCTTGTTCCCACAAGGTGGAATCATCTTTGATGTAATCAATTACTTTGGGTGATAACACAAAAAAACCGCCATTAATCCAACCGCCATCGCCATCGGGTTTTTCTTTAAATGCTTTGACATGATTACCTTCAAAATCAATGGCACCGAAACGACCAGGTGGTTGTGTTGCAGTGACAGTGGCTAAACGTTTAGAAGATCGATGGGTTTTTAATAATTCCTGTAAATCAATGTTGGCGACACCATCACCATAAGTAAAACAAAAATCTTCATCAGCAGTTAAATAAGGTTTTACGCGTTTTAAGCGGCCACCAGTCATGGTTGATTCACCGGTGTCGACGAGTGTCACTGTCCACGGTTCAGCAAAATTTTGATGAATATTCATTTTATTTTGCTTCATATCAAATGTGACATCAGACATATGTAAAAAATAATTCGCAAAATATTCTTTGATTAAATAACCTTTGTAACCTAAGCAAATAATAAAATCGTGAATGCCATGTGCAGAATAAATTTTCATGATGTGCCAGAGGATGGGTTTGCCACCAATTTCGACCATGGGTTTGGGGCGTGTGGCGGTTTCTTCCGATAAGCGCGTGCCTAAACCACCTGCAAGAATCACTGCTTTCATAAGGATTTACTCGTTAGTTTTTTCACTTGCAAATCAATACCGATAATAATCCGGTTTAAACGGCCCATTCGCCGAAATATTTAAATATTTTGCCTGCTCCGGCGTGAGCTGCGTCAGTTTTACACCAAGTTTTTCTAAATGCAAGTGCGCCACCATCTCATCTAATTGTTTGGGTAAAATATGCACGCCCAGCGAATAATTTTCTGCATGTTGCCATAATTCTAATTGCGCCAATACTTGATTGGTAAACGAGGTCGACATGACAAAACTGGGGTGACCTGTTGCGCAACCTAAATTCACTAAACGACCTTCTGCCAATACAATAATACGTTTGCCATCGGGAAAAATAACGTGATCGACTTGGGGTTTAATATTCTCCCAACGGTATTTTTTGAGGGAGGCAATATCAATTTCGGAATCAAAATGACCAATATTGCAAACAATACTTTCTGCTTTCATTTTCAACATATGATCATGGGTGATGACGTGGACGTTACCGGTTGCTGTCACAAAAATATTAGCGAGTGGCGCTGCTTCATCCATGGTGACAACGCGGTAACCTTCCATCGCTGCTTGCAATGCGCAAATCGGATCAACTTCTGTGATCCATACCGTCGCACCAAATGCGCGCAATGATTGTGCGCAGCCTTTACCCACATCACCATAACCACAAATGACGACGATTTTGCCAGCGATCATGACATCCGTCGCCCGCTTAATCCCATCAATCAATGATTCGCGGCAACCATATAAATTATCGAATTTAGATTTGGTGACAGAATCATTCACATTCATCGCCGGTGCTTTTAATTTGCCTTCTTTATGCATTTCATAAAGACGGTGCACGCCGGTGGTAGTTTCTTCAGAAATACCTTTAATATTTTTTAATAAATTCGGATACTTATCATGCATGATTAAAGTTAAATCTCCACCGTCATCCAAGATCATATTGGGATGCCATTGCTGTGGACCATTAATCGTTTGTTCAATACACCAGTTATATTCTTCTTCAGTTTCACCTTTCCAAGCAAAAACAGGGATACCCGCTTTAGCGATGGCAGCAGCAGCATGATCTTGTGTCGAAAAAATATTGCAAGATGACCAACGAATTTCCGCACCTAATTCAATCAGTGTTTCGATTAACACGGCGGTTTGAATTGTCATGTGCAAACAACCCGCGATGCGCGCACCTTTGAGCGGTTTTTTATTTTTATGCATTTCTCGAATTGCCATTAACCCAGGCATTTCCGTTTCAGCAATTTGAATTTCTTTTCGACCCCAATCAGCAAGAGCAAGATCGGCAACTTTATAGTCGGTAGTAGTGTTTTTAATCGTAGTCATTTGCATATATTTTCCTTTTACTCATTCACTGCGTGTCGTACATCGCCATTCACTGCTGCGCGCAAAACATCAACTTTATCGGTTTTTTCCCAACTCACATTCAAATCGTCGCGCCCAAAATGGCCGTACGCAGCGGTTGCTTGATAAATCGGATTTAATAAATTCAACATTTTAATAATGCCATAGGGGCGTAAATCAAAATGTTCGCGAATTAAATGAATTAATACTTGTTCTGATAATTGACTGGTACCAAAAGTATCAACACGAATCGAAATCGGTTGCGCAATTCCAATCGCATAGGAAATTTGAATTTCACAGCGTTCAGCTAAACCTGCGGCAACAATATTTTTTGCAACATAACGGCAGGCATACGCAGCGGAACGATCTACTTTAGAAGGATCTTTGCCAGAAAAACAACCACCACCGTGTCGCGCCATACCACCATACGTATCGACAATAATTTTGCGACCGGTTAAACCACAATCACCTAAGGGACCGCCAATCACAAAACGTCCGGTTGGATTGACAAAATAGGTTGTGTCTTTGTTTAACCAAGCGGCGGGTAAAGGGGGGTTAATTATTTCTTCAATCACGGCGTCTACTAAATCTGCATGATTAATATCAGGATGATGTTGCGTCGATAAGACGACTGTTTTAATTCCAACAGGTTTGTTATTCACATATTGAAAAGTGACTTGGCTTTTTGCATCTGGGCGCAACCAAGATAAAGTGCCATTTTTGCGTAATAATGCTTGGCGTTGCATTAATTTATGAGCGTAATAAATAGGCGCAGGCATGAGCGCGGTTGTTTCGTTTGTGGCATAGCCAAACATAATGCCTTGATCACCCGCTCCTTGATCATCAGGTGAGGCGCGATCAACACCTTGCGCAATATCAGGTGATTGTTTACCAATGGCAGACATAACTGCGCAAGATTCCCAATCAAATCCCATTTCAGAACTGTCATAACCAATGTGCTTAATGACATTGCGTGTTAATTGTTCGATATCTACCCATGCAGAAGTGGTGACTTCGCCCCCGACCAACACCATGCCGGTTTTAACAAAGGTTTCGCAAGCAACGCGCGCGTTTTTGTCTTGCGTTAACATGGCATCTAAAACGGCATCAGAAATTTGGTCAGCAATTTTATCTGGATGTCCTTCAGAGACTGATTCGGATGTAAATAAAAATTCGTTTTGCATGATTCTCTTCTCCATTCTTAGTAGTGAATATGTCCGTGAATATTGATCGTCGCATTGTCCAAAAAATTGCACGAATTCTACTACACAACCACAGCGTCAACAAATGCTTTCAATGCAGTTTGAAATTTTTCTTGAGAAAATTGTGCGGCATTCGCAACACAGTTATCCGCGGTGAAAGTAGCTTGATTTGCTTCAAATAATTGAATGGCATCACCCAGAGCAGCAATGGTTTGGGTTGCAAAAAAAACACCGGTGGGATGAGGATGGGTTAAATCGCGCACGGTTTCACACGCGCCGCCTTTTCCAAAGGCAATGACGGGTGTGCCACAGGCTTGCGCTTCCAGTGGTAATAAGCCGAAATCTTCTTCTGCTGCAAAAATAAATGCGCGTGCACGTTGCATGTAAGAAAGTAAAACATCGTCAGCTTGATATCCTAAGATTTCTACATTTTTTCCTGCTTTATTTTTAATTTTATTAAATTCGGGTCCATCACCTATCACGATTAATTTTTTATCAGGAAAATGTTGAAAACTTTCTACTATCAAATCGATTTTTTTATAAGGCACTAAACGCGAAGCGGTCAAATAAAAATTTTCTTTTTGCGTCATTGGCGTAAAACGTGGTAACTCAATTGGCGGATAAATAACGGTGGCATCGCGGCGATACGTTTTTGCAATACGCCGCGCAATATAATGCGAGTTCGCAATAAAGTGATCGACATTATTTGCACTGCGTGCATCCCATAAACGTAATTTATGCAATAGATATCGCACAATATAACCGCGCCATTTTTTATTTAAACCAGTTTCTTGCAAATATTGATGTTGTAAATCCCAAACATAACGCATTGGTGAATGCGTGTAACAAATATGAATTTGATTGGGACCGGTTAACACCCCTTTGGCGACGGCGTGCGAACTAGAAAGAATGAGATCGTAGGCAGATACATCCAGCTGCTCAATCGCAAGCGGCATCAGCGGTAAATAATGACGATAATATTTTTTTGCGAACGGTAATTTTTGAATAAAAGTCGTGGTGATGGTTTTGTTATGAAGCGGTTTTAATAAATTTGTTTTGACAGAAGCTTGCAAAAAATCAATGACAGCAAATAAATCTGCGTGCGGAAAACAATGAATAATTTCTGCTAATACTTTTTCAGCGCCACCGGGGGTGACTAACCAATCGCAGATGATAGCGGTTTTTAGTTTTATTAGAGGTTTTGTTGGTGTGGTCATCATTTGTCGTCTGTTCTGTGTTTATTGTCATTGCGCTCAGACAACAACCGCTTGAGATGAAAATCTCCTAAGCACTTTTCTCTATGGGTTCTTCGATTTCTTGTTCAAATTCTTCTGTAATTTCTTCTATCTCTTGTTCAATGTCGTCTTCAATTTCTGCAGCAACCGTTGCTACTATTTCGGTTATTTCAACAATGTCACCGATTGTTGCATCAGACGCCATCTCATCCAAATCCAATTGCACTTGTAATTCTGCTTCTTGCGTTGCTAAATCTTTAAATTCTGCTAATGGCGGTAAATCTGCCAATGATTTTAAATTAAAATGATCCAGAAAATTTTTGGTGGTGCCATAAATCGCTGGTTTACCCGGCACTTCGCGATAACCTAAAATGCGTATCCATTCGCGTTCTGACAAGGTTTTCATGATCGCACTACTGACAACCACGCCGCGGATTTCTTCAATTTCTGCACGCGTAATAGGTTGTTTATAAGCAATGATAGAAAGTGTTTCTAAAAAAGCGCGCGAATAACGCGGCGCACGTTCTTGCCATAATTTACTTAACCAAGGGCTTAATTCAGTTTTTGCTTGCAGACGATAACCGCTAGCCACTTCTTGTAATTCAATCCCACTTTCTTGATGACGCGTTTTAATGGTTGTCAATATAGCTTTGATATCAGAGGTGCTAGGACATTCTTCTTCGGGGAAGAGTTGTTGAAGAGCAGCAATGGTGAGAGGTTGCCCTGCCACCATGAGTGCGGCTTCAATAATCATTTGCATTTTTTCCGGGGTCATTTTTATTCTCCACCATACTTAAAAAAGGGGCTAAAAAAGTTGGCTATATACTAGCAAAAAACCTGGAATTAACCTATATTTTCTTGCGATTTTTTGAACAAGTGTTTTTGGTGGATTACGACGCAAAAAACGCGTCTAATCCACCCTACGTGTTATTCGCATTATATGTGATATGTAGGGTGGATTAGGTGCGAAGCACCGTAATCCACCAAAAGAACATAAAAGAGAATCTAATGACCCAGCTCATCCGTGCACCAGCCAATCTCGCGCAGCTTGCGCGCCTGACCTCGCATTTGCGCGGCAGTGTGGTGACGCTTGGCAATTTTGATGGCGTGCATGTAGGTCATCAACAACTCATTGCACAAGTGATGAAGGCAGCAAAAGCAAGAAAAGTGCCATCAATCGTGATTACGTTTGAACCGCATCCACACGAGTTTTTTAATAAAAAAAATCCAGCGCTAGCGCGGCTGACGCGATTACGCGAGAAAATCGTGGCACTGACTGCATGTGGCGTTGATGCTGTTTTATTAATGCCTTTCAATCAGTCACTTGCAAACATCTCTGCAAGTGATTTCATCAATTATATTCACGCGGCTTTTCAACCCACCGCCATCATCGTCGGTGATGATTTTCGTTTTGGGTATCAACGCCAAGGTGATATGGCTTTATTACAAACCATGGGGCGTCAATTGCAATTTACCGCGGAGGCGATGCCGACATTTTTAGTGGACGGCGAACGCGTCAGCAGCACGCGCGTGCGTCAGGCATTGGCGACAGGTGATTTAGCGTTAGTAAAAAGATTGTTAGGTCATGCTTATTGCATGCTGGGACGGATTCGGCATGGCGATAAATTAGGACGTGAATGGGGTTTCCCGACAGCGAATATTTATTTGCATAGACAATTATCACCACTCATTGGTATTTATGCGGCGTATGTGCATGGTATTAGCGAACAACCATTGCCAGCCGCTGCTTATATTGGAACGCGACCAACGATCAGTGGTACAACGACATTGCTCGAGGTACACTTGCTCGATTTTGATCAGCAAATTTATGGGCGTTATGTGCGGGTGGAATTTTGTGAAAAATTACGTGGCGAAGAACAATTTTTAACAATTGATGCACTCAAGGAACAAATAAAAAAAGATGTATTAGCAGCGAGAAGGTTTTTTAATTATGACTAAAGATGAAGACAAAGATAAACATCAAGAAAAAGAGTATAAAAACACATTAAATTTGCCACAAACTGATTTTCCGATGAAAGCCAGTTTATCGCAGCGCGAGCCTGACATTTTAAAACAATGGCAGTCAGAACATTTATATGAAAAATTGCGCGCGCAAAAAAAAGGAAAAAAGAAATTTATTTTGCATTTGGGCCCACCTTATGCAAATGGCCAAATTCATTTGGGAACAGCAACAACCACTGTTTTGAAAGACATGGTCGTTAAAGTAAAAACCATCAGTGGCTTTGATTCGCCACTTATTCCCGGTTGGGATTGTCACGGTTTACCGATTGAATTAAACGTGGAAAAGAAAATAGGTAAACCCGGACAAAAAGTCAGTGCCGCCGAGTTTCGCGTGGCATGTCGCGAATATGCGAGTTCTTTTATTGATATTCAACGCGACGCATTTAAACGTTTGGGTATTATTGCCGATTGGGATCATCCGTATTTGACCATGGATTTTCGCTATGAAGCAAACATCATTCGTAGCCTTGCAAAAATCATTAAAAATAAACACTTACACAAAGGTCATAAACCAGTACATTGGTGTTTAGATTGTGCTTCTGCGCTCGCGGAAGCGGAAGTGGAATATGCGGATAAAAATTCGCCATCGATAGATGTGCGCTTTTTTGTGGTGAATGAAAAAGAATTTTTAGATCGATTTGCAAAAGTAGCAACCGGCGCAGGAAAAATTGCAATTCCGATTTGGACGACGACGCCATGGACGCTGCCAGCGAATCAAGGCGTCGCGCTCAATCCAACACTCGATTATGTGTTGATTGAAAGTGACGGTCGCGAAAGATTATTAGTGGCAGATAGTTTATTGCCAGCCTTACTCGAACGTTATCAAATTAAACAACATAAAATACTGGGAAAAATACGCGGCGATGCACTTCTCGATATTAAACTTAAACATCCTTTTTATGACAAAGAAGTGCCGGTGATTACTGGCGAGCACGTCACGGTCGATACGGGAACGGGCGCCGTGCACACCGCACCTGCACACGGCGTGGATGATTATCATTTAGGAAAACAATTTCATTTACCGCTTGATAATCCAGTTGGTAATGATGGTTGTTATATTTCGACAACGCCGATTTTTGCCGGATTACATGTCAGTAAAGCCAATGAAAAAGTGATTGAATTACTCGAGAAAAATGGCGTGTTATTAGCACACACCACCGTGCGTCATAGTTATCCGCATTGTTGGCGCCATAAAACTGCGCTGATTTTTCGGGCGACACCGCAATGGTTTATTAGCATGGAGCAACAAGGGTTGCGCGATTTAGCGATGCAAGCAATTGAACGCGTCGAATGGATTCCTGATTGGGGTAAATCGCGTATACGCGCAATGATGGAAAATCGTCCTGATTGGTGTATCTCGCGCCAACGTGCATGGGGTGTGCCGCTCGCATTATTTATTCATAAAGAAACCGGTGAATTGCATCCTGATCAATTAGCTTTAATGGAAAAAGTCGCGCAAAAAGTCGAACAAGCTGGGATTGAGGCTTGGTATCAACTAGATGAAAAAGAATTGTTGGGTGAAGCGGCTGCGCAGTATCAAAAATCCATGGATGTGTTAGATGTGTGGTTTGATTCGGGGGTGAGTCACGAATGTGTATTAAGGCTGCGACCAGAATTAACTTTTCCCGCAGACATTGTGTTGGAAGGATCAGATCAACATCGCGGTTGGTTTCAGTCATCTTTGTTAACGTCGCTTTCAATGAACCACACGGAATCTTATAAAGCAGTATTAACGCATGGATTTGTGGTTGATGGTCAAGGTCGCAAAATGTCGAAATCATTAGGCAATGTGATTGTGCCGGAAGAAGTGATTCAAACCTTGGGCGCGGATGTGTTGCGCTTGTGGGTGGCGTCGATTGATTATCGTAATGAAATGAATGTGTCTAAAGAAATTTTAACGCGCACCTCAGATGCGTATCGTCGCATTCGTAATACAGCGCGATTTTTCTTAGCGAATTTGCATGGTTTTGATCCGAATACGCAATGGGTGAATGCAAATGACATGTTGTGGTTAGATCGTTTTGCCGTCGAAAAAGCGCGACAAATTCAAGAAGAAATTTTGCAAGCGTATAACACTTATCAATTTCATACTGCCGTGCAATTACTACATCAATTTTGTGTGGCAGACATGGGAAGTTTTTATTTGGATATTATTAAAGATAGACAATATACCATGCAAACAAATAGTGTTGGCAGGCGTTCTGCACAAACAGCGTTATATCATATTGCGCATGCATTTGTGCGTTGGATTGCGCCGATTTTAACGTTTACAGCAGAAGAAATTTGGCGTTATCTGCCGCAGAAAAAAAGTGATGGCGTGAAGGCGAAAGTGGATGCGACGTCGGTGTTTTTAAATGAATGGTATAACGAGTTAGCGATATTGCCGCCGAATGAATTAATGAATGCCAATTATTTCGAACAAGTACGTGTGGTGCGTGATGCAGTGAATAAAGAAATTGAAAATCAGCGCAATGCCGCTGTGTTGGGATCAGCATTAGAAGCAGAAGTCAGTTTGTATTGCGAACCAGCATTAAAACAAGCGTTGGATGCATTAGAAAATGAGTTGCGTTTTGCGTTGATTACATCAAGTGCGCGTGTGTTTGCTGCGAGTGAAGCGCCGACGGATGCAGTGGCGACGGCAGTGGATGGATTAAAAGTGAAAGTAGTGGCGACGGCGGCGGTGAAGTGCGAGCGTTGTTGGCATCGTACCGAGACGGTGGGTACGAATGCGGATTTTCCTGGTATTTGTGGACGATGTGTAGAGAATATCGCGGGGGCGGGGGAAGTGAGAAAGTTTGTGTAGCTTGAATTACCCCTCACCCGCCGCGCAAAAGCGCGCGGCGGGTGAGGGGTAGGTAAAAATAAATAACAAGGAAAACAAAATGAGTCTCTTAAAAAAATTTTTCTTCTCCGGCTTAGGTTGGCTTTGGGTCACGGTCATCGTGCTTGCCATTGATCGTTTTGCAAAAATATGGGCGATAAATAATTTAGCATTTGGTGAACCAATCCGCATCATGCCACTTTTCAATTTAACGCTCGCTTATAACACTGGTGCTGCATTTAGTTTTTTACATACTGCTTCCGGTTGGCAACAATTTTTCTTGGGTGGCTTAGCAATTGTCGTCAGTACTATTATTTTAATTTGGTTATCACGCATTTCTGCGCACGCACGCTGGTTAAGTATTAGTTTGTGTTTGATTTTAGCGGGTGCATTAGGTAATGCGTGGGATCGTATGTTATATGGTTATGTCATCGATTTTTTTAGCTTTCATATTGGTGATTGGCATTTTGCTATTTTCAATACCGCAGATAGCGCAATTTGTATTGGCGCTGCGATGATGTTGTGGGATTGGATTAAGAATCCGGTGAGGATGTGACAACAACATCATGCTTTCACAAACCGAATCACTTGCTCCGCCATCCAATCAAAATCCGGATTATAAGTTAGTTCACCACGTTTTTTTTGCACTAAATTTAATTGATATAAATTTTCATACCATTCACGCGTTAAAAAATTATAAGCGCCATAAATATAATCTTTTGCTTCTGGATGTGATGCCGCTACATAATCCCCATGCTGTCCATAATGCATATTGTCAGGCGCAAACGGCATGGCGACATGCGAAAAATGGCGGATATGCAAAGCAGGATAAGAAGAGGTGCGCTGAATGATTCTGCTATCGATGTCATATTCGCGCCGCGGTTTTGTTGTATACAATAACAATCGACTTGCAGGATGCGATTGCGATTGAAAAAATTGCACTGCAGCGCGACTGGAAATAACTTCATCATCGTCACTCACACTCATCCACACAGGACAAGATAGCGTGTGTGTTTGCAATAATTTTTCTACGACTTCTGTCAATGCAATGATTTGCGCAACAGCATTAAACGTAATGGAATGATATTTTACATAATCCGTTTCACCACTGCGTAACAACCATTGTTGATTTTTACTGATATTTTTAATCAATGTTTGCCATGCGGTAAAAACATGGACGGATAATTTTACTTTCAGCGCGGGCGCTAATAATAAAATACCGGCAATTCCCGCATGTTCTTGTAGCGCATGATAAACAGACAAAGCAGCGCCAGTGGAATAACCAATTAAAAAAAGTTGATCGACTTCTTGCTGAAATGTTTCTATGCCATAACGCACGGTGTGCAACCAATCTTGATACGTCACCTGCAATAAATCACTTGGCGTCGTGCCATGACCAGGTAATAATACTGAGCGGCAAAAAACCCCTTGCGCTTGTAAGCGCGCCCCCAAATCTCTGAGTGAAAAAGGGCAATCAAATAAACCCTGAATGAGTAACACGCCAGTGCGCCGCCCCGCAGTAGATGGCGGAAAAGGTGGCCATTCAAAAGGTGAATTGGCAGCCACAATGGCTGCTGTTTGCTGGGTAGATAATGCATGTAAATCAGTGCGGCGCTGTTCGATGAGGGCGCGACATTGATCGATATAGTTTAAAAAAGGCAATGTTGTCTCTGGCACGATAAAATTTTTCATAGGCTATTTCTTAGGAATTAACAAGAGTTGCTAAACATCATAACAAAAGTGAGATAGAATAAAACCCTTTTCACTTGAGCGCAATTTTTATATTTTTATATATTTTAATGTATTAAAAATAATTTAAATGGGGAGAAATAAATGAATGTTCGATTTTTATTATATATTTGTATCTTAATTTTATTTCCAGTGATGGCTATTGCTGCAGATGAACAAGCAGTAGAGACTGTGTCAGGCATAGGGCAAGTCGCAGAAAATTTATTAGAACCACTCGGGCTTTTTTCTAATTTTATTCATACCGCGTGTTTTGTTTTAGGGGTTTCATTTTTATTTGCATCGATTATTAAATATATAGAACATCGTCGTAGTCCATTAATGGTGCCGATTAGCACGGTGGTTTTTTTAATTATTGCGGGAGCGGCGTTGTTATTATTACCATTATTATCTGTTTTGTCAGATAGTTCAGTCTCTATTTTGTCGGATAATAATTCACTGCAAATACCTTTAGGGAAAGCATAATGTTTATATTGATACAGTTCATCAATAAAAAAATAATGAGAATGATAGACATGATGGGAAAAATAAGTATTATTTTTTTATTAATGATGATGTTAACTGGTTGCGAAGAAAAAACCAGTTATTCTTATTTAGTGGCACATCCTGCGGCATTAAAAAAAGCCGGCGCGCGTTGTGATGCGCTGACTCAACCGACACCAGATGAAATTACGCAATGTAAATTAGTGATGTCAATTGTGATTCAGTTTGATGGTTTAATGCGCGAACAACAAAGTGATCCAGAGCGATTTGGTCAACGTATTTTAGAAACACAAATTAATTATGCGGATGCTGAAATAGCATCGCAGCGCGCGCAACAACAATTAGCAACACTGCGCGCAGAAGGCGCACCTGAGGTGACAGTGCAAGCAGCAGCGACACAAGTTGAAAAAGCTGAAAAACGTTATTGGCAATTACAAGATGAAGTGGCATTGTTGATGACAGTGGCGGCGATTAATACGCCAGGATAAAAGCTAGATTGACCGCGGTCGATTTTTAAGTGTGATGGGAGTAAGCGTATTTTCATGAATGAATAGCGTAATAAAGTGATGAAGTAATGAATGATTATTTAGTATTTGGTTTGCGTAAATCTTTCACTGGTTCCCACAAATCTTCTAAGCTATAAAAAGTGCGTGTAGTCGCTAACATGACATTAACAATCACATCGCCTAAATCGACCAATACCCATTCACTTTCTGTTGAGCCTTCGGTGCGAACAACAGGCGTTTTATTTTCCTTGGCTTTTACTGCAACATTTTCGGCTAATGCTCTGACATGGCGCGTAGAACGGCCGGTACAAATAATCATGTAATCAGCAATCGTCGTCAGTGTGCGCACATCAATGCATATTGCATCAATGCCTTTTAAATCATCTAATGCTTGCAGTGCAATATCACGTAATTTTTCTGCTTTCATATTTATTTGAATCCGATTAATTAAATCCGACTAATACTGTAAGTACCTTGTTCTTTAATATAACGATAAACACTATCGGGCAATAAATACCTCGGATTTCTTCCCATTGCAATCTGTTTTCGAATATCAGTCGCAGATATTTCTAATGCGGTAATGGGGCGCAGCAAAATACCGCCCCCGAGATTGTCGTGTAGATAAGAACTATCTTGTTGTAAGCGTTCTTTAAGCAAATCAGTAATGATGCCGGTTGATGGCAAATGATATTGCGGGCGATGTGCAACGACGATGTGAGCGAGTGTTAACATTTCTTGCCAACGATGCCAGCTCGAAAAACCGAGAAATGCATCAATTCCCAGTAATAAACAGAGTGGCGTGTGTGGCATTTCTTGGCGTAATTCTAATAAAGTATCAATCATGTATGAAGGATGTTGACGATTAATTTCGCGCGGATCGGCATAGAGTGCTGGTTCATCGGCAACAGCGCATTGCACCATGGCGAGACGTTGCGCAGGTGTGGCGGTAGGGGTTTTGCGATGCACCGGCTGGTAACAAGGAATAATGTGCACTTTGGCAAGGTCTAGGGTTTCGTATAATTCTAATGCCATACGCAAATGCCCCAAATGGATGGGGTCAAAGGTGCCGCCTAGAATGCCAATCGCTTTGTGGGTTTGATGCATACATTACCTTATTTATTCATTATCTTATTGAGTATTAAGTTTTTTATATTTCTTATTTTTTCTAGTGGTTTTTAACTTGCCTTGTAATTATCATTATATTCTTATAAAAACAATATTCTTATAAAAAACAGCATAATAGTGTTTTAGTAGGACCACATCTTCTCGGACCATAACTCCGAAATTGTACGCCATTGTCGGAGTATGGTCCGAAGCGTGAAGGAATGAATTATATTTTTAAGTTATCGACAAAATCGTAAACAAAATAATTGCATTGCATCCCACACATTTTCCACACGTGCACCTTTAATGATTTGATCAATGTGTGCCGCGTGCGCGAGCGCTCGCCAACAATCTTCACTGGTGAACGTTGCTAAAAATTGACGAACGCCCGCTTGTTTTTTTGGAAATACTTTTTGTTTTTGAAAAATGGCTTGATAAGTATGACCTTGTTTTAATTGTTGTGCCATGTCATTCAGCAAACGCAATTCACGCGTAATACCCCATAATATTAATACCGGTTCAATGCTATCTAAACGCAATTGTTCTAACATATGAATTGCGCGCGCAGATTGACCGGCGATCATCGCATCAACAAAATCAAAAATGGTGAAATGACTTTCATCCGTTAACAAGGTTTGAATTAATTCGACATCAATGATTTTATTCGGTTGTAACAATGAAATTTTTTCCAGTGCTTGTGCGGCTGCAAGCAAATTGCCTTCCGTATAATCTGTTAATAATTGCGCGGCGGCCACCTCTAGTTGCAATTTCAATTTTTTTGCGCGCTGTTGTAACCATTGCGGCAATTTCTCGCGCGGAATTGGCCACACCGTTACTACCACACTGATTTTTTCTAAGGCAACATACCAACTACTTTTAGCAATTTTGGGATCAATTTTTCCCAACATAATTAATAATAAATTTTCTGACGCAGGTTTTTTTGCATATTCTTGCAATACATGATCGATGGTTTTATTCGGTGTCATTTCCATTAAATTTAATTCAACTAAACGTTTTTCTGCAAATAAAGATGCGGAATGTAATAATTGATATAACTCATTTTCTTTTCCAGTTTCCATGGTTAAACGCACGCATTCACTAAACCCTTGTTGTTGTGCTGCTTGTTTAATGGCGTGTATCGCATCTTGTTTTAATAAAATATCTTCGCCACCGACGATATAAATCGGGAATAATTTTTTTGCAGCTAAATGCGGTTCTAATTGATACGCTTGTAATTTCATGGTTTTTTCTTGTTGGTAGAGGATGTGATTGCAAACGCTGCATTCACGCGCTGCGTCACTTCTCTCGATGCTAAACGATTCATGATGGCATAAGCCAAAGTGCGTTGCATTTGTTGATAAAATAAATTTACTTCATTACTGCTTCCTAAAATTTGATTGGATTGCAATGTCATAATGCGAGATTCAGTTAATGTTTGTGGGCCAAGAATGGTTTCGCCTTTATTGTTAGCAATATCAAATACAGTTGTTGCAATTAAATTATATTGGCGCGTTTGTTGCGTGCTACTGACGCCCAATAATTCTTGAGAAGTAGTATCTTTTGAAATGGTTAAAATAATATTGGCTTGTTCAGGCGAAGAAACCAATTGCACTTTTGATAATTTCAAAGATTGTTGCAAGTTTCGTGCAAGCTGACCATAAGGATCGGCGATTTGTAAATAGACAGTATGAAACGCAGGCGCTAAACGCATTTCACCTTGCAAATGAAAACCGCAGCTGATTAATAGGAAAGAAAGTAAGAATATAATTATTTTTTGTAGGGTTACCATTATTTATTTTCTCCACATTAATTAGGTCATCTCGAACATAGCATTGTCATCCTGAGCGAAGCGAAGGATCTCCCATGATATGCACGGGCTTAGGTAGGAGATCCTTCGCTTCGCTCAGGATGACAATTGCTGCGCAATATCATTATCCCACCACCACATTCACTAATTTACCCGGCACGACAATGATTTTTTTAATTGCTTTACCCTGAATCGATATTTGTGTTTTCCCATCTTTTTTGACAATGTCTTCAATCATGGTTTGATCCGCATCATGCGGCACGCGCACGCGACTGCGTAATTTTCCATTCACTTGCACCACTAATTCAATCGTATCCACTTTGAAAATAATCGGACTAGGTCGTGGCCACAGCGCAGTTAAGATACTTTCACCATAATGTAAGTCTTGCCATAATTGTTGCGTGATGTGTGGCGTGATCGGCGCCAACAAGCGCAATAATAAACTCAAACCTTGTTGCAAAATAATATCGTGAATATCGATGACGTTATCAGTTTTTTCAGTGGCGGCTGCCACTGGTATTTTCGTTAATAAATTAAAAATTTTCATGCAACCCGACACAATCGTATTATATTGCTGACGTTCATAATCAAATTTGGCTTGTTCTAAAATTTCATACATTTGCCGGAAAACATCCATTTGCGCAGAATCAGCATGTTCCCAATTCGCAGAACCCAATTGATTAGATGGCGGCAAATGATTTTGTTGTTGAATTAATTTATGATGTTCATACGCAAACGCCCACAATCGTTTTAAAAATCGATGCGCACCTTCTACACCACTATCAGACCATTCCAAACTTTGTTCCGGTGGCGCGGCAAACATAATAAAAAGCCGCACGGTATCAGCGCCATATTTTTCAATTAATATTTTAGGATCGACGACATTGCCTTTTGATTTCGACATTTTCACGCCATTGTTTAACACCATGCCTTGCGATAATAAACGCGTAAACGGTTCATCACTATTTAATAAACCGGCATCACGTAATAATTTATGAAAGAAACGCGCATATAACAAATGTAAAACAGCGTGTTCAATGCCACCCACATATTGATCGACTGGCAACCAATAATTAGCGCGCGCATCTAACATTTCTTTATTTTGTTTTTTGCAGGCTAAACGTGCGTAATACCATGATGATTCCATAAACGTATCAAAGGTGTCAGTCTCACGTTCAGCCGGTTCATGACACACGGGACACGTGGTTTGATAAAACGCGGGTATTGTTTTTAATGGTGAAGTAACGCCAGAAAATTCTACGTCTTCTGGCAAGATCACCGGCAAATCTTTTTCTGGCACTGGTTGCACACCGCATTTTTTGCAATGAATAAATGGAATCGGTGCACCCCAATAACGTTGACGTGAGACACCCCAGTCGCGTAAACGGTATTGAATACTGCGTTTTCCTTTTTTTTCTGCCGTTAATTTTTCAGCGATTGCTGCAAATGCTGCTTTCGATGTCAATCCAGAAAAATCAGCAGAATGCGTTAATAGGCCAGGCTCAGTGTAAGCGTGTTGGGTAAAATCCCAGTGCGCACCATTTTCTGGTTTAATCACGGGTTTGATCGGTAAATGATATTTCATCGCAAATTCAAAATCGCGTTCATCATGTGCTGGCACCGCCATCAGTGCGCCAGACCCATATTCCATGACAACAAAATTCGCCGCCCAAATCGGAATGCGTTCACCAGAAAGCGGATGAATCGCAAAAATATCGAGTGGAATACCACGTTTTTCCATGGTAGCCATGTCTGCTTCGGCCACTTTGGTATGACGTTGTTCATCTATGAATTGTTTGAGGGCAGGATGCTGAGCGCTCAATTGTTTGCAAAGCGGATGTTCTGGTGCAAGCGCTAAATAGGTTACACCCAATAAAGTATCGGGACGCGTAGTGTAAACGGCGATGGGATCATGTTGTCCTTCTACTGCAAAAATAATATCGACACCTTCAGAACGACCAATCCAATTGCGTTGCATGGTTTTTACTTGTTCTGGCCAATGTTGCAACTTATCAATATCACGTAATAATTCTTCTGCGTATGCAGTAATTTTTAAAAACCATTGCGGAATTTCGCGACGTTCAACCGCTGCACCGGAACGCCAGCCATGACCATTAATCACTTGTTCATTGGCTAATACGGTTTGATCAACCGGATCCCAATTAACCACAGCATTTTTGCGATAAACCAAGCCTTTTTTGTAAAGTTGCAGAAAAAACCATTGCTCCCAATGATAATAATCCGGATCACAGGTCGCGACTTCGCGACTCCAATCATAAGCTAAACCCATTTGCATCATTTGTTTGCGTATGTGTTCGATATTGCGTCGCGTCCATTGCGCCGGTGGAATTTTATGTTGAATAGCTGCATTTTCTGCTGGTAAACCAAATGCATCCCAACTCATGGGTTGCAATACATTTTTGCCTAACATGGCTTGATAGCGCGCGATGACATCACCGATGGTGTAGTTGCGAACGTGACCCATATGCAAACTGCCGCTGGGGTAAGGCATCATCGATAAACAATAAAATTTTTCTTTATTGCTATCTTCTACGGCGTGAAAACAATTTTTATCATGCCAATGTTGTTGAATAGCAGCTTCTAATTCTTGCGGTTGATATTGTTCTTTCATCATGATTCGTTACTCATCACTATTGTTGTTTATTTGATATCCGCATGCGTTTGCGTGCGGCAACTAGTAATAACACTAAAATTAATAACACCGGATCAATGCCATTCTTCATCCAAGGAGTCACTCCTTGCATCGGTTGCACCGTACCATTTAACACAAATATTTCATGCGGCGGCGCGGCGGTTTGAATGCGGCCGTTGGCATCAATAATAGCAGTAATGCCATCATTACTCGCAAATACCAGCGGGCGTTGCCATTCAATGGCACGCATTTGCGCCATTTGCAAATGTTGCGCTTGTGCAGAAGAATCACCAAACCACGCATCGTTGGTCAGCGTTAATAAAAATCCAATACGGGGACTGCGTGGAAAAAGTAATTCTGGAAAAGCAATTTCATAACAAATCGTCGTTAAAATCTTTACGCCATTGATGTTGAGCGGTTCTTGAAATATTTTCCCAGGGATTAAATTTGAAACGGGGATTTGCATGAAATCAAAAAATTGTGACACTACGGGTAAATTAGGAATGTATTCACCAAAAGGAACCAGACGGCGTTTGAGATAAGCATTTCTATTTTTTCCTAACGTGACGACAGCATTGTAATAATTAATTTCGTTTTCTGCTTGTGCCGGAATACCTAAAATTAAGGCAGCGCCATGTTTTTCAGCTTGTTCATTCATCATATTGATATAGTCGCGCGCATTTTGTAAAGGAAGTGGCACTGCTGCTTCCGGCCAAATAATAATTTTGCCACGTTCCCATAATGGTTTGGTTAATGTGGCATAACGTTCCAATGATAAATTCAAATGATCAGGCGACCATTTCAGTGATTGCGGAATATTACCTTGCACCAAACTGATCGCAATCGGTTGACCTTGCGGTTTTGTCCAAGGAATAAAACTGAGTAACCCACCTATGACCCAAATTAAAATCACGCCTAATAAACTGTAATAAAGTGCAGAATAATTTTTTTGTTTATATTGCCATAACACATTTAATAATAACGTACTCGTCATTAACACTGCTAAAGACACACCGTAAACACTAAGAATAGCGGCATAACCTTTAAGCGGTGACAAGGTTTGACTGTATCCAACAAATAACCAGGGAAATCCAGTAAAAATCCAACTGCGTACCCATTCGCTCAATACCCAAATGGTGGGTGCGGCACAAACGCGGGTGAAAATATTTTTTGAGGCAAAAAAACGTTGGGTGAAATAGCCGGTGAATGCAGGAAATAAAGCGAGTAATAAAATAAAACCGCAGGTGATGGCAATGGCAGGTAATACTGGAACACCACCAAAAATATGAATGCTATGAAAAACCCAATATACGCCAGATCCAAAAAAACCAATTCCAAAACAAAAACCCAATAAAAAAGCCCGTTTGGGTGTGTTATTTGTCCATAATAAAAACAATCCAGCGGGTGCAATCACTGCTAATGGATAAACATTGAACGGAGCAAATGCGCCAGTTAATAAAATGCCAAATAACAGTGCGGCAGAGTGAACAAAAATCACGGAAGAGTTTTTTTTCATGGTTGCTATCTATTTATTTTCTTTAAATTAAAAAGAAAAAAGTTTACTATTTTTTGCTTGTGTTGTATGCATGATTTTGATAATGTCGCTTCTTGCTTGATAAGAAAAAATTTTGCTTGCCTAGGCTTGCTCATAATTTTGATCTGAACACACCTTGCTAATTAGAACTTGTCTCCCAAATACGGATTTGCGTGAAGACAATGCGCTGAGGTTTGAAGCAGCGTCATTACGTGCGAGTACAAATAAGCAGCATAAAACTTTAGTAATTTAGACAAAGTGCAAAATCACAGTTATTTTTGCTGAATTTTGCGCGATACGCGATATGTATTTTTGAGACGACTTCTTAAGTAACTTACCAATAAGTTTTAAATAAAAGGGGATATTTCAAATGAGTAATTATTATGTAAAACCACTGGTGGCGGCATTATGTTTAGCGGGCAGTATCGCTTTACCCGCGGCAACATACGCTGCATCATCTTCTGCCAATGCTGCAAGTAGTGCGCAAATAGACAAAGTCATTGCGCAAACACAAGCGCTGCAAGCAGAAGTAGATAACTTGCAAAAACAAGTTGCCAACTTAAAACATCAAACAAAACATACGAAGAAAGATGGCAGACAAGTGACTTCCAAGCCACCTGTTGCTTCTTCAGAAGCGACAACTGAAGTTTCTGCAGAAAAACCACCACATCTAAGTAAGAGAGAATTATTTAGATTGAACTCACAAGAGCGCGAATATTTACCGTTTGATCTTGACGTTCCAGGACAAGCATTTGTTTCTACCGGTCCTTATGTGGGTGTTCCGATTCAATACGCTGGTTCACATTTAGTTATTAATAGTCCTAGCGTAAATACCGATGTGCAATTGTTAGAAATTCGTAAATCGATTCAAGAACAATTGTTGGCAATGGGCGGCGAAATTTATGAAGAACCTTATCACTCGCATTTGCTATTAAGCGGTTTAGTAGAAACACAAGCAAATTATACTGATGTCGGCGGCGCGCCAAGTACATCAACAATTGATGTGACTAACGTCAGTTTAGATGCATTCTTCTTAGGGCCTAGCAATTGGTTATTAGGCTTTATCGAAATGACGTATGACAATGGCCCTCCAACAGGTGGTTCTTATGTTGTATCTAATTCTCGTGTTTACATTAATAAAGCATTTGTAACGATAGGTGATTTCACGAAATCGCCATGGTATGGAACCTTTGGTCAGTTTTATGTGCCATTTGGTACGTACTCGTCATTGATGGTCAGTGATGTTGTTACTAAATTATTAGCACGAACCAAAGCACGCGCTATTGAATTAGGCTTTAAAGAACGTGGTGATAATATTTTCTATGCGTCTACTTATATTTTTAGAGGCGACAGTCACGCGGCATCTGTAAGCAAAATTAATAATGGTGGTGTTAACGTTGGTTATAAATTTGTTGCAGGTTCTGTGCATGGTAATGTCGGTGGTGGTGTAATTGCTAACATGGCTGATTCCGGTGGTATGCAGTTAGGTACTAACTTTAATAGCTATGAACAAATTAGTCATCGTGTTCCTGCTTATAACTTACGCGGATTATTGAGTTTAGGTTCGCACGTAGATTTAATTGCTGAATACGTTGGTGCTTCTACTACATTTAATGTAAATGATATGAGCTATAACGGTCGTGGTGCAAAACCATGGGCGCTTGATACGCAAGCGGCTTATTCCTTCTATATCTTAGATAACAGACCGAGTGCACTTGGTATTGGTTATGCGAAGACAGGTGAAGCATTAGCAGTAGGCTTGCCAACCACACGTTATTCCATGGTGTTTAACACGTCATTATGGAGAAACACGTTACAAAGTTTAGAGTTCCGTCATGATGTAAATTATGCGTCAAGTAGTACGGCGAACGGCCCAACGGGTGCAGCATCAACCCCAGGCGCTTGTGTGTCAGCTTCTTGCGCAGGAAGTGGCGAATCAGATAATGCAATCACTGCACAATTTGATTATTACTTCTAAAGTCATTAGAGCGTAAAAAAGTTCACGCTAGAGAAATAGAAAAAATATTTTTCTAGCGTGAGTGATAATTAATATTACTTATTAAATTTAATAAATAACTTCAATGATGTTTAACGCTTCTTATGTACCCATTGCACTTCAAGATGCGAAGGTGAACGCTCAGATTGCAAGAAGTTAAAATGTTTTGAGTGAGAAAAAACGCAGGAATACTTGCGGTATTTCGAGTTTTTTCGATTGAAAAACATTTTAAATTCGCCGCAAGATGAGATGTTCACGTTCGCATCTTGAGGTGTAATGGGTATATACGAGTGATGTATATAAGAAGCGTTTTTTTTTACAAGTAACTAATTTTATAACAATTCTGCATACGAGGAGGAAAGTTTTTATGTCAAGTACAAGAACTATGATAAAGAGTAGTTTAGCAGCGACTGTTATTGCCGTAGGTAATCAGATTGCCACTGCAGCAGCACAGCCTATGCCATCAATACCACCAGATTTTACTAGCGATGATGATACGGTCGATGGAAAGAACCTTGCTGTTGGGATGACTGCACTCGTGTTAGCTTTTTTGTTTTGCGCTACCGCTGCTTTGCTTCTTTGTATAGATTGGAGTAAATGTTGTAAAGGAGAAGAGGGAGTGTCTAAAAAACCTTTATTACCAACAACAACCCCTTCAACCCCTTCAACAAAATCAGCAACTTCTAGCCAGCATGGGGTATTTAATAATAACTATTCTGGTAGTATTAATGCGGAGACCATGAAAGAGAATGCGCGTGGTAATATCAATATAATTAAATCATGTTTGAGTTCATGTTTGCGTCTAGGTAAACGCAATTAAAAGTTTGCTTAGAACAACAAACACTAAAAACATACACGTATTAATATTAGCGAATATTTGCTGAGTTGATTATGTTACCGGTAATGACACAAGTTATTTTATCGATAAAAAATGGCGTTGTTGCATAAATGCAAATGGAGTTGTCGTTGCGAGGAGTGCTTTTTGCGACTTAATCAAGCTGAGTGTCACATCAAGTCTAACTTTTAAAACCAAATCTAAACCGTCTTATCCTTATATTCACACAAATCACGAATAATACACGTCGGGCAATGTGGTTTGCGCGCGGTGCAAACATAACGTCCATGCAAAATTAACCAGTGATGCGCATTATGTTTAAATTCATCAGGAATATTTTTCATTAATTGTTTTTCAACGTCGAGTGGTGTTTTTCCTTTTGCTAAACCAATGCGATTCGCGACACGAAAAATATGAGTATCAACAGCAATCACCGGTTGACCAAAACAAGTATTAAGAATCACATTCGCTGTTTTTCGACCCACACCGGCTAACGATTCCAATTCGTCACGTTGATCAGGCACATGAGAATGAAATTGCGTGATCAACATTTTGCAAGTCGCAATAATATTTTTTGCTTTTCCCTGATAAAGTCCAATCGTTTTAATGTATTGTTTTAATTTTACTTCGCCCAATGCCAACATTTTTTCTGGCGTATTCGCAACATTAAATAACATAGCCGTCGCTTTATTGACAGATTTATCGGTTGCTTGTGCCGATAAAATCACGGCGATTAATAATTCAAATCGATTGTGATAAATCAATTCAGTCGTCGGGCGCGGATTGGCTTTTTTAAAGCGTAAAAAAATTTCGCGGATAGTTTTGGGGGACATGTGTTTTGCCTTATATTATTACGTTTATTAATACGTTTATTAGTACGTTTGCCTCTCCCACGAAAGTGGGGAGAGGCCGCCTATAGCGAATATCTCTTGTTGAACATAAATAACGATAACTTTATAATCGCCGCTGATTTAAATCTACTCTTTCACACCGAGGTCAATAATGAGTCAGCGTCCTTATATTAGTGTGGTAATTCCGGTTCATAATGAGCAAGAAGTGCTCGAAGAATTGTATACGCGTTTAACAAAAACGTTAGATGCCTTAGGTAAACCTTACGAAATCATCCTCACCAACGATGGCAGCACCGATAAATCCAGTGACATGCTGCATGAACTTCATGCACGCCGCCCTGAGCAAATTCGCGTCATCGAATTCAATGGCAATTTTGGTCAACACATGGCCATCATGGCTGGTTTTGAACGCGTGCGCGGCGACATTGTTATTACTATGGATGCCGATTTACAAAATCCCCCAGAAGAAATTGGTAAACTCGTTGCCGCGATGGAAAAAGGTCACGATGTGATCAACACTTATCGCGAAAATCGTCAAGACAGTTTATGGCGTTTAAAAGTGTCAAAATGGCACAATCAAATTCGCGCTTGGATGATGCCAAAATTAAAAATGCAAGATGAAGGCTGTATGTTGCGCGCTTATCGTCGCCATATTGTCGATTTAATGGCATCGACCGGTGAGAATAATACATTTATCCCAGCACTTGCACTGACATACGCATCGAATCCAACTGAAGTGGGTGTAGCACATGCGGAACGTAGCGCCGGCACTTCTAGTTATAATTTTTATAAACTCATCCGTTATAACTTCGATTTAGTGACCGGTTTTTCAGTTTTCCCGTTACAAGTATTTACCATGATAGGCGTACTCATTTCATTAGGTAGTTTTTTATTTGTTGTCTTTTTATTATTGCGCCGCGTTTTTGTGGGTCCAGAAGTAGAAGGTGTTTTCACATTATTTGCGATCATGTTTTTCTTACTCGGCATTGTGTTATTCGGATTAGGCATTGTCGGTGAATATGTCGGTCGCATTTATCAAGAAGTACGTAAACGTCCGCGTTTTGTGGTGCGTCATGTATTAGAACAACCATTAGAAATAGCCACACCGATCACACAGGACGTGTATGTCAAAACCAACCAAACCAGCTGACGATAATAATAATATTGTTTTATCTTTTTCGTCTATTGCCGGAGTTGATGAAGCAGGGCGCGGGCCGTTAGCCGGCCCAGTTGTCGCTGCTGCCGTGATTTTACATCCGAAGCGTCCCATTCGTGGATTAAAAGATTCCAAGCAATTAACTGCAACTGCTCGCGAATATTTATTTAATAAAATTCGTGAACGCGCGGCTGCCTGGTCAGTTGCACGTGGACGTGTGCGTGAAATTGATGAGATTAATATTTTGCAAGCGACGATGTTGGCAATGACACGCGCCGTACATTCTTTGAAATTAAAACCTGAGTTAATTTTGATTGATGGCAATCGTTGCCCAGCAGATTTGGCATATCCAGCAAAAGCCATTATTGAGGGCGATATTTCAGAGCCGGCGATTAGTGCGGCATCGATTGTCGCCAAAGTGTTACGTGATCGTTTGATGGTGTGGTTAGATAAAAAATATCCGCAATATGGCTTTGCACAACACAAAGGCTATGGCACAGAGCGACATCGCGCAGCATTGATTGCGCATGGTGTGACGCGGATTCATAGAAAATCATTTGCACCAGTGATGGAAAGATTATTGGTGGGTGAAGAAGAGTGATGACTGGTTGTATGTCATGCTAAATTTTTAAAAAATAATATTTTAAATAATAAAAGGGGAAATAAAATGGGATTTACAGTAGAAACTGTCAGAGCAAGCCGTGATATCACTGTTCCTGGTGCTACCATTGATGAGAGAGATGAAGCTTCTCTTTCCGTCACTATAAAAAAAGTTAAAAATTATCAGGAAATGGATAATCTAATTGATGATGCAATCGCGCTAGAAATCAGCAGTTATCAAATAGCCGCTGGTAAAAAACAGATTTATAAATCAGAGCAAAAATTGAAAGAGAAAATTAATTCTTTGCTAATTACAGAAACACAATTGGAGTTCGTATCTAAAATTTTTCAAGCAGACTATTCACAAGTACTATTACAACAAGACTTGGTAAATTTAGGGCTGGAACAACAAACAATAAATGATTTTGTAGAAGTTTTTAATAATTTTAAAGCTGGGCAAGAATATTTCAAATCTTTATTAATACCCTTACAAAATTTAGCGGAAAGCAAACCCGAATTTCCTTGGGAAATAAATAATAAAGGAAAAATCATTTTATATTTAAAAAAAGGTACAGTTATCTCACCAGATCTATTACCAGAATATGAAGATTTAATTTTCAAACTAATACAATGGGATAATAAATATGAGGCTGATTCAGATTTTGCAAAAATGAAATCGACTATTCAACAAGAAATTCGCAATTATTTATACCCTACTCAAATTATTCCAGTCATTAATCAATATGGATTAATAAGATTACAGTTAATATTACCAAATGAGTTTGCAGATGAATTTGAAGTTGCTGATACGAATAACACGAATAAACCATATCATTTCAGGCGATATGAAGGTCAATTTCCTGAAGCAAACATGCCTAATAATCGTATACAAATTTCTCCTGAGCCATTTGTTTCTTATATTAGTACGAATATTAACTCAGTACAGGATGCATTTAATTTTCTAAAGCAATGGATTAGTCAGCAGCCAAATTTTTTAACTTCTTCTCAAGTTGAACAACTGAACCAGCAATTAAATGCCGTGACAGCGCAGTCGCAATTACATTGGGTTGATTTTTTGCAATATGAAAAAGCGATTGACAAAACTAATCCAGCATCTGAAAAATATTTTAAGAATCGTTTTTATATTTATCCACGTAATGATAAGCAGGGTGACGAGATTTTTAAATTAATTGAAAAATATGCAGAGAAATTTTTTATTAATACGGAAGAATCAAACACCACACCAGTGCATTTTTGTTTGCGTGTTAAAGGAAATCAGCAAACTGCTCGTGAAAATATGGAACGTATTAGTGAAATTTTGCTTGCAAATAAATTGTTAGATCCAAGCCATAATGGTCGATTTTTAGATTTTACGGATGCGAAATTAAAGGCTCGACAATATACACAACAAAATATGTTTTTTAGTGTTTGGAGTGCGCCTGAGAATAAAGGAAAGATAAAAAAGTCGGATGATTATTATGTGACTCCAGGCTATCGGAGAAATCGAGGAGAGTAATCCTCTTTCCCTCACCCTAACCCTCTCCCGCTGTCTCGATTATTTACTAGCACAACATTATCTTGGCGGGAGAGGGTTAGGGTGAGGGAAAAACTTTAAAACAAGAAAAACCATCATGCACAAAAAAGAAAAAACTATAGAGAAAACTATAGAAAAAACTACAGAGAAAATTCAAGAAAAAATTCGTACCCAAAATTACTGCTCTCAAAAATCTCAAAAATCTCACAGACCTCACAAAACGTGCGCGTAAATTACATAAAAATAGTAGCGATGCTGAACGAAGATGATGGTTTTTATTGAGAGATAGACGATTACAAAAATATAAATTTCAGAGACAGCGCAAGCCTTTTGGCGGAGATGCGCTTTTAAAATTTGATCCGGCCTTGATTTGAATCAAAATATCGTGTTCTAGAAGTGCCCTTTAGTGATCGAGTTAGGTGGATTACGCGCGCTGCGCATGTCGTAATCCACCATTCTACTTAGCCTACATTCACCGATGCTGAATGCGAAGAAGAATTAGCAATATCGGTCCCACCATAACCCATAATAATGTCATTTTTATTTTGAGTAAGATGTTGCGATGTTTGTGATTGTAATGCCGCGTTTAATTCTTTATTAAGATTTAACGTGGTTGATTGCGCAAATGCCGCTGTACTAATCAATATAAATGCGGTCGCTACTAAAGTGCTGATTGTTAGAATAATACGTTTCATTTTTTTCTTTCCTCCTCGCACAAGTTATTTTACAAACGCTAGCCATTATACAAAATTTATACAAAAATGCCAGCTAAATTTTTGTTTTTATTGGTCATTTAAGAATCTGTTAAGAGTGAGAAAAAGTTCTTCACTGAGGACAGAATTTATTTAGCAGTTACTCCTGTCAATTACGAGGCCCGAATGGCCGGGCGATCTAGGATTTTTAGCATAAAAATTGGATTGCTTCGTCGTTACACTCCTCGCAATGACAATGAGGGGCTAAATAAATTTTTGTCTTGCGCAAAGTTTAATTTTTGAACGTGCGCCATCCATCATTAATGTTGCTTTAAGCAAAAATCCATATAATGTAGCGATTCTTAAGAGAATTAAAATTTTCGGACAACTAAAAAAATGCGGAGAACATATGGCTTATTCATCAATAGTCACTTTTGATACTACTCATCCTGATATCAAGGTAAAAATAGATCCAGGTGCAACTAGTATTGAGTATCATCCATCTCTTATAAAAAAAATTAAAATTGAATTTGTTTTAGTAGATCAGCCTGTTGATCGGATCGCCGCTATTTCTACCTTGAAAGATCTAGTAACTAGCACATGCCATATTAAATGGGAAAAATCTGCTAACAATTTCAATAGTATCTGCTGCAATTTCGAATATGGAGTTATTTAGGATTCTGCTATAAAAAATGCGATTAATTTGGTGTTATCAAAAATACAAAAAGGCACCGGCGTTAGTGAGATGCAAGGACATGTTATTTATAGTAATGAATATATAACAGTCATAGAAAATAGCATTAATGCAATTTTAAATTGGTTTAGGGTTGAAGTGGAAATAAAAAATTTTGGATTTGTTCGCTTAAATTTACAATTTACGCTTGCTGCAGAAAAATCGAATGTATATTTTGAATGTCATCAAACAAATAAAACTAAACCAGGTGTATGGTATTTTGCTCAAAATCAAAATTGGCAATTTAGGTTTTATAAAGAAGATTATGGAGATCAAATAGGAAAATATTTAGGAATGAGTATTGATTCGATCGAGAAAGCAGAAGCATTTATCTCTTATTTAAGAGAGCATAAATTTTTGCTAGAGGATAGATTCAATGAATTGATGCAAGAAATAAATACGTTTAAGGAAAATGCTAGAAATAAAGAATTAGAATATGTGACAGCGCAACCTAAAATAGAATTAAATGATAAGGCGAATGAAGAAACTAAAAAAACTAAAAAGAAAAAATCCAATGGTGATAATTTCAATAACAATAATAATAGTATAAAACAATCTAAAATAGATTTTGTGTGTTTGAAAAATGAGCAAATAAATTTTTCTATGAATGTTAATTCGAATGTTTTAGAGGTTAATGAAAATTTTAAAGGAAATGAGAAATTTGCAATTTATCCTCGTAATGATAAAGAAGGTGAGCAAATTACTAAACTATTGGTAGATTTAGCAGGTAAAAAAGACAGAGTATATCAAGACATTTCTTTTTATCGCTATACAGTCACAATACAAGCTGATTCGGCAATTGAATTGTTGAAAAAAATGGAGATCGCTTGCGACAGATTAATTGCTAATGGTTTTTTGCTTCCTTGGCATAGAGACCAGTTTTTATCGTATTTTAATGAATATTCTTTTATAAAGAAAAATGACAACCATGTTCCTTCTTTAATTAGCTTGTCACTTTTTCAAGCGATTAAATCAGAACCTGATTTATTAGCTTTGAAAGAAAAGGATGAAAATATATTTAATACATTAAAATCAGTTTATAAGACAAATAAAAATACGCCTATACTATATATGAGAAAATGTTTTGACCAGTTTTCTAAAGAATTTGAATTTTTTGAAAATGTAGAAAAAATAGCAAATAATCCTAATATCGCATTGAATTTTTTTTGTACACTCTCAAGAGATTTAAATACACGTAAAAAAATGGAAGATGAAATAAAAAAATTAAATTCAAAACAAAATTCAGAACCGGAATTAGAATCAAAACCAGAATTCGAACGTAGAACCAGAACTCAGAACTAAAAAATAATTAGATTACACAGGAATTGTTTCTCGAACCTAGAGAGCTTCGTAATAAAAATTCAACATTACATACAAATTACTAACACAGCCTGGTTACAAACGGGTAACGAGTTAGTCACAAACGAGTAACGAGCTAGTCACAAGTTAACATCAAGAATATCAACCAAGAATATCAACAACAATATCAACTAACAATAAAAATAGAAAATACAAAAAACAAACCCCTAAAAGTAAAAAATAATAAAAAATTTTTCCGAAATACACAATACATAACGTAAAAAAAAATAAAAAATTTTTGCAAACAAATACTTGACAGATGAAAAAATTATTTTTATTCTTGCTTCCGCGATCGCACAATTCAATTCAAAAAAACCCTATTCACTTGGGTTAGAGTCAAACTACCAAGTGTATTAAGCGGTTTCTTGTTGGTTTTATGTTTTTTGATGCCAATTCACTCGTTTCTAAATAATTTCTTAAATTTTCTAGTCTCAGTGTTTTTCTTCAAAGATATCTACCCGCAAAGAAACAAGTAAATACATAAATTCAAACCAGACGACATATTCAAGACATTTTTGAGAATCAAAATGTAAGAAATTTGTTGTTTGGAGGGGGAATTGCTTATTAATTAAAACGATATCTTAAAAGGAAAATAAAAATGAAAAAAATTGGAATAATTGGTGGGTTAACCTTTCTTTCAACCGCCAAAGCGTACCGTACGATTAACGAAGCATCTAGCGGCTTGCTAGGTGGCTATAACACGGCAGAAGTATTGATGATTAGTGTTAATCCGACGAGGATTATTGAGGCGATGAAAGAAGAAAAATGGCATCTTGTTAGCCAACAGCTCATCACAGCAGCGATGGATTTGGAAAAGCTAGGTGCAGATTGTGTTCTCATCCCTTGTAATTCTATCCACAAAATTGCCGATGAAATTCAACAAAACATTTCTATTCCGCTCATTAATATGATGGATTGTGTGGGTGATTACCTGTATCACCATCATTTTTCAGTCGTAGGGTTATTAGGGACAGTTTTCACAATGGAATCGGGATTTTATCAACGACATCTGGAAGAAAAATTTCAGATTAAAGTCAAGATACCTTCCGAAAAAGATAGAAAAAAAATACACCATATTATTTTAAATGAGTTGTGCGTGGGCAATTTCAATGAAAAATCGAGAAATTTCTTAATTGAAATTTGTCATCGCCTCGCCGATCAAGGTTGCGAGACGATTATTTTGGGGTGTACAGAGTTGCCATTGTTGATAAAACCAGAAAATACACCCGTGCCTCTCGTGAATACCTTATGCATTCAATCTGAATATGCTGTGCGTTATGCCTTACGAGAGGAAATAGAAAAAATCAAAGTTAGTCAGGTCGATACAAAAAATTAAAATACATATATAAAAATGAGAAAAATATATGAATATTCAACAATTTTATTGCTCGCATAGTAAAGTGACACACCCGGGTCAATATACTTACTTGTTTAACGGGTTGCCGGATGACGTTGATACATTGTGTGATATTGTTCAGCATTTAGTAATGCATTATGCGGATGAAGATATTTTGCAGTATAAAATTCCGCATCATCGTTATCACGATATGGATGCACGTTATGTAGAGGAAATATTACGTCGCCTCATGTTATATGACGCTCATCCGTTGACGGAAGCACGCGCCCCAGACAAGCGCCTCATTGGGGTATGTCGCGATACATCCATCTTGTTATGCGCCATGTTACGCCATAAAAATATTCCCGCGCGCTTGCGTATTGGTTTTGCCAATTATTTTTTACCGGCGTTTAATATTGATGCTGTGTGTGTGGAATATTGGGATAAAAAATCAAATAAATGGCGTTTAGTCGATTCTCGTACTAATAAAACGCATATTGATAAATATAAATTGCATATTGATTTTGATTTGCATGATTTACCACCCGATAAATTTATTCCTGCTGAGCTAGCTTGGGCGTTGTGTCGTAGCGGAACAGTTCAACCTAATCGATTTGGTTCACGAACTTATCGTGGTGCTTGGTATGTGCGCAATCGGTTATTACAAGAAATTGCGCTAATTAATAAAAAAGAAATGTTAATTTGGGACATGTGGGGTGCCATGTTAAAGCAAAAAAATGGCAAACCGTATATTCCCGACGAACAATATATTTTTCTTGATGATCTTAGCCAATATTTGCAAGAGAATGCGCGCAAATTATCTAAGCTAACAGATTATTATCAGGCACAAACCCTATTGCATGTGCCCACGCGAGTGGCCGTGTATAACCCTTTTCTTAAAAAACGCATGGTATATATCAATGTATAAAAAAATATCGATTGACAATCACCACCGCAACAAAGATAGCAATCATGTCCATAAGACTGAGCTTGCTTTGCCTGCAGGCGAGCAAAAAATTGCAAGAAGTAAAATTATAAAAGCAGTGTTAGCTTATCAGACACCACTTTATATTTATGATGCTGGTGTGTTGCAGCAACAGTATCAAACATTGGCGCACCTCTTGCAGCCTTATGCTGAAATATTTTATTCGATGAAAGCAAATCCTAATTTGTCTATTTGCCGTTTATTTAAAAAAATGGGAGCAGGCCTAGAAATTTGTTCATTATTTGAATTAAAAGCGGCAATGAAATTAGCGTTCCCTAGAAAAAGTATCATTTTTGTGGGGCCGGCTAAAACCGATGATGAAATTCGTTTATGTTTAACATATGGCATTTATGCCATTGTTTGCGAGTCATTCCGTGAATATGAAAGAATTGCGCGCATTGCAACGGAATTAGGTATTGAAGCGCATGTGGCGTTGCGCATCAATCCGATTTTTTCTTCTAAAACCGCGTTATTAAAAATGGGAGGAAAACCTTCACAATTTGGGATAGATGAAGAATTGGTTTTTAACAATATTAAATTTTTTCAGCAATTTCCTGTCATTAAATTAATTGGGTTGCACGTTTATAACGGCACACGTATTTTGGATGCGGAAACTATTTATGAAAATACCAAAGAAATAGTACAACTCGCCCGCCGATTTGAAAAAGCTTTTTCAATGTCATTAAGCATGCTGGATATAGGTGGTGGGTTAGGCATCCCTTATTATGAAGGTGAAAACCCCATTGATTTGACACGATTACACACACTGATTATTCCTGAATTAAAACAATTTATTGATGATCATATTGATACCCGCCTCATTTTAGAATCAGGACGATTTTTGATGGGATATACCGGTGCGTTTGTTGCGCAAGTCGTTGATGTAAAACCCTCTAAAGGAGAACTATTTATTATCACAGATGGGGGAATGAATTGTCATATGGCGGCCTCGGGAATGAATACATTGATGCGAAAAAATTTTCCAATTCGATTGATATCTATGACTTCCTCATCAAAGAGGAAAAACTCTTCGGAAACAAAAAAAACCCATCATCCAATCGAGATATTGGTGAATGAGGCACTGGTTTATTCAGAAACGACAGCAAAATTAAAATATCAAATTACAGGTCCTTTATGTACCCCAGGAGATGTGATTGGAAAAGACGTGTTATTGCCGCTCGTCAACATAGGCGACTTGATTGTGATTGATCATTCAGGAGCATATGGTCCCACTGCTTCTCCTGTTTCTTTTTTAAGTCATGGGTTTCCGGCAGAAATATTAATCGACCAAAATTTAATACAGCTCATAAGAAAACATGATGCAGCTGATGACATCTTTAGAAATCAATGAAAAATATTAAATAAAACTTACTAAAATAAGGAAGAAATCATGCAAGAAATAATTGAAAAAGTTAAAAAAGTGTTGATGCAAATGTTTAATATTAAGCAAGAAGAACATATTCAACTACATACAAAATTAAAAGATGGGTTGGGTTTAGATTCTATGTCGTCGCTTACTTTCCTAATGGCATTGGAAGATAGCATTGAGGGATTTGTGGTTGATCCAGACACATTGGATAACCAAGATTTATTAAACGTCGAAACCATTAGTCGTTATGTACACAATCAATTAGAAAGGAAAATAAAAGATGTTGCCTAATATCATTATGACATCTATTCAATATCAACAGCCGCAGCATGCCAACAGAAAAGTGCCGCGCGCACGTTATATGCAATATTATAAAGACTTATATCAGTATCAAAATAAAAAAATAACTGAAGAAAGTTTTTATGAAGGTTCACAATTCACTTATGCAGAATTATGTGATGCTGTCTTAAGCCCTTATGAGCAACAAGGGAAATTAAATAATATAGATTTATTAATGTTTGCTTATTGGGCATACGAATTTGATCCAGATTATGCCTCTTGTGGTGCTTATGTATGCTACAAATATCAATTAAATTGCAAAATGTTTGATGTTTCTGAGCAGGGATCAATTGCGCCTTTTACCGCAATAAAATTAATTATTAGTTTTATAAAAAATACTGATATTAACAAGGCATTATTATTGATCTTGGAACAAACCACCATTCCGCATGTAAAAGCAGAACATGTTCTTATTCCAGAAACAACAGGGGCGATTGCGATGTTGCTGGAGAGAGAAAAACCTTTTACGTTAGCAACAGAACATATACCTCCTCATGACAGAGACAATCAGCACCCTAAATATCGGGTTATGTTAGCCGATATTTTGCCAATATTATTTTTGCCAGAAAATCCGTTAGCAAACCCATTGGAAAACTCACAGGAGTCGCAGCATTATTATCGTTTATTTATGAATTTTATTGATGACTATTTATCAAAAATAAATAATAATGCAAATACAGATATTTTCATTCGAAAAAAGAGTCGTTTATGGACGTTATTTAATTATTATTCCAGTAAATTACCCAAACATTGTCATCTTGTCGATAATATTTCAAATGAAATAGGCTGCTTGCAACCGTTTATTGCCATTTATGCCGCTGATCAACAGCCGGCTGATAGTGGCGCCGTTAAAAATAATATTGTTGTGCTTGATGAAGATGTTGAAAGCCACGCCGTGGGAATCATTATTTTATCGCCAAGTCATTCTTCTAGTCACATTAAAGATAAAAACAATAAAGATAAAATTAATAAGGAAATACATCATGCTAAATAACTTTATGGAGCACGTGTATCACGTAAAACAATATCAACCTTTTCAATTTCATCATGATTATGACGCCGTGTGTGAGCATTTTCATCAAACCGTGGTGATTCATCATGGTTATGCAATCGTCACTGCTGCTTCCAATAAAAATCGTAGCAATGCCAATGCCTTACACGCCATGATTTGTTCTAATGATTTATTAACAAAACATGGTTTTCATATTTTAAAATGGGAAAACCAAACGCTTACTTCAGACGACGTGATTGACGAATTTCGATTTTATCTCCTTGATCACATGTGGCAGTGGGAAAAACGTTTTTTTGCCATGGTATTAGAACATTTCAACAATAGAGTGTCAGAAGGCCGTGTGTTGACGCAACACAACTCTATTAAAATTCTGATTGGAAAGATTGTAACGACGTTGTCGATGACCCAAGAAACGATTTTTTCTTCTAAAACTAGTCAGACTCAACTTTACAGACCAGATTTACTTTTATTAGCCGCAAATAATATCAAACAGATTGCATTGGATTTACATCAGCTAGCAGGTGGCAGAGCATTTGTTCAAGGAAACATTATAGAAATGCATTGCTTATTTGAAATATTTAGAAAAGTTTATTTTCAAGGCCGTACCATATGAAAAAAATAAAAACCAACCAATATATTTCTGCAAAACATATTTATCCAGAAAATTTATTAGAACATGCGCATTTTTATCGAGGGTTAGCAATGAAAATTGATCGCGATCCTTCTATCATTAATCATTATAAAAATCATCCGGCGATGACGTTGTTTTTAGATGATATGACCTCCACTTGTTTGGAACGTACTAAGCGATTTGAATGTTTATCTTATGGGGATGTTGGCGTGTTATTAGCGGCGCCAGGGCCTTCTTTATCAGGACAAATGATCAGAGAGTTAGGAAATACTAAACAAAAAGAATTTTTCTTTGATTATGTCAACACGCATCGCGCTAAAACATTTTTGGCAGTCACTGAACCCGATCGTGGATCGGATGCAGCACATTTAGAAACTGCATTAATTCCTACACCTTCTAAACAAACATTTTATTTAGGTGGTGAAAAATGTTTTGTAGGCAATGGCGCGGTGGGTGATATTGGCATTGTTATTGCGCGTTTATCACCAGGACCGTTAGGGATGATGGCAGTGTTAATCACGCCAGAACAACGCGGCACACCACATTGTCCCGATCCCACTTTGATACGCAGAAACATACCCACTATTGGTTTGCGTGGCTCGTCATTATCGCATTTGCAATTTATGCATTATGAAGTGTATCGCGAACAGATTCTTGGTGAACATTTGCGTATTGTGCAACGCGGTTTGATGGGTTTGATGAAAACGTTTAATAGAATGCGCACTTGTGTCGGTGCGTTGGCGGTTGGTTTATCGCAAGCTGTATTGGATTATGTTTACGAAATTGATCTCGGGAAACATGAGCAAGCATTATTGATTGCGATGGCAGCTGAATTAAATATAGCGAGAAAAATGTTATATCACGCGGCGGAATTAATTGATGAAGATGTGACAAATAGTGCGGCGGCTTCAATGGCAAAAGTCATTGCCACACAAACTGCTGAACGTATTGTTGCGGATGTCATGGATTTCTTCGATGCGAATGTTTTTTATGAACATCCGTTATTAGAGAAATGGCATCGAGATGTGTACGGTTTTGAATTTATGGAAGGAACAAGGCAAATTCATTATAAAAACGTAGCAAATCAACATATGGCAACGCACTATGCAGCCATTATTAATGGATGATTATATGAAACTATTTCCTCGATACGATCACAATGTGGCTTTTATTTCTATTGGACGCTTAGCAGTGCCGATTGCATTAGCAACAGCGATGAATATGGTGGCAGCGTTTATTAATTTTAAGATGATAGGGAATTTACAGCCGACGCATTTTTATTTATTGGGGCTTTTTAACGCGATTAATTATTTAATTATTGCAATTTATGAAGCGTTTCGAGCAACAATATTATTTTGTGCAATACGCTTGCCGCCGCCCATTTCACTGGCCACTTTTATTCATACTTGTATTTTGCTAGCCACTATCATTTTTATAATATTGGGAATAGTAATCTATCTTGCAAAAACGCCATTGCTGCAGTTTTTGCATGTCCCAGCACCGCTGCAAACTTTTTTTCTGTATTACATTGTCAGTATGTTGGGCGCAAGCATCGTCGGTTGCAGTGCGTATATTATTTTTAGCGTTTTTTATTGTTTAAAACAGGTAACATTATCTTTATTTTTTATTTTTCTTTCTGCATGCGCAAATATTATTTTCACTTATTTATTTGCATATTATTTTCACTGGGGTATGTATGCCATTCCCGCTGCCATTTTTATGCCGGCGTTGATTATCTCATTATTGGCTTATTATCACTTATTCAATAAAAAATATGGAAATGGGCAATTTCCATTGCTTAATCTCGCTGCGATTTATTTTGCAATACGCAAAATAATTACTTGTGGTGTGCCAGTTTTTTTATCTTATTTAACTATTTTTATGGGAGTTTTTATTTTTAATGGATTTTTAGCCAATATGGGTGTCAATGCGGTTGCGGGTTATGGGGTTGCGCATCGCCTGCAAACACTTTTGATTTTGCCGGCATTAGCGATTGGTGTCGCCAGTGCTATTTATATAAATGATTGTTTAGCGTGCGCCGACGTGTTTGCTGCTAAAAAAATGTTGCGTCATGGACTGTTACTGTCATTTGTTTTTTATATTGTGATTGCGCTGCTTACTTTTTTAATGAGTGAAACCATTCTTTCTTATCTTGTTTCTGAAGCAATGGTGCGGCGTGAAGCCATTAATTATTTATTAATTGTTTCTCCCACTTATGTGGGTGTCGGACCTTTTATTACTTACTTATCTATTACCGAGCAAACAGGACGAGGAACATGGGGCTGGTTATTAAATATGTCTTATTTTCTTGTCGCAATTGCAATCATTGCTTTTTTTGTCGGCAAATATCAATCGAGCCTGACAATATATGAATGTATTGCAGCAGTTAATATGGGGTTTTTCTTAAGCGGGTTTTTATTGTTTTTACACAAAAAAAAATTATTTTACGGAGAATAATATGAAAAATAAAAATGCTATTTTTTATCCAACGCAATTACATGATTATTTAACTTATGCTGCCATCCATTATCCTGATCGAGTCGCGATTGTATATAAAGAGCAGCGGTTGACTTATCAACAACTCGATATTTTAACCAATCGTGTAGCCAATTATTTTCTTTCTATGAATTTAATGCGCGGCGCGCGCGTTGTTGCATGCTTGGGAAATTGTACAGAAGCCATCATTGTATTTTGGAGTGTATTAAAAGCGGGCGGCGTTGTTTCATTAATTAGCCACACACTTAAACCTGAAAAAATTGAATATATTATTCGTGATGCTGGTTGCCAATTTTTTATCACACACCCTGAGATGGTTGACCAACTTTATCAAAATACTTATTCTATGCATCCTGTTCTCTCACATTTAAAAAATATATTCGTCGTCGAAAATAAATCTTCACAAACAGTCAATCATGAATATACTGCTTCTCATCGAATACCTAACAATTTATATATTGATTTTAATGAAGCGCTGCAATTTCCGCTGACACAAACAATGGCGGTTAAAAACCTTGATATTGATTTGGCTTCTATTATTTATACATCGGGTTCTACTGGCGAACCCAAAGGTGTCATGTTAACGCATCGTAATATGTTGGCTGCTTCACAATCAATTAATTCTTATTTAAACAATAATGCCGATGATATTTTTTTATCGGCATTGCCATTGTCATTTGACTATGGGTTATATCAAATGATTATGGCGGTGTCAGTGGGCGCACGTTTTATTCTCGAGAAAGATTTTCTATTACCATTACGTTTTATGAAAAAAATTGAAGAAGAAAAAGTAACAGTATTACCGGGCGTGCCTACTTTATTTTCTATATTGGGTGATACGTCGCATTATTTTTCTTTTGATTTAACGAGCGTGCGTTATGTGACCAATACCGGTGCGGCTATTTATGATCACCATCTCGATATTATCCAAACATTATTTGCAAACGCTCGATTTTTTTCTATGTATGGTTTAACTGAATGCAAACGTTGTACTTATTTGCCGCCAGATGACTTAAAACACAAATCAAATAGTGTTGGTATCGCTATTCCCAATACAGAAATGTGGATAGTGAATGAAGAAGGCCAGCGATTAGCGCCGCATCAAGTGGGGCAATTAGTCATTCGCGGTGCGACGGTAATGCATGGTTATTGGAATTTACCTGAGGAATCAGCCAAAAAATTGCAACCTGGTTTATTGCCAGGCGAAAAAATTTTATTTACGGGTGATTATGGTTTGTTGGATGAAGAGGGTTATTTTTATTTTAAAGGGCGTATGGATGAAACCATCAAGTCACGCGGAATAAAAGTAAGTCCTAAAGAAATAGAAGAAGTTATTTATTCCATTCAAGACATTAAAGAAGCGGCCGTGATTGGGGTGGCGCATGCAGAATTAGGCCATGCTATTGTTGCTTGCGTGAGTTGCGAAGCCACCAGTTCATTAGATGCGGCTGCTATATTAATGGAATGCAAACAATTTCTGGAAAAAGAAAAACAGCCGCAGCGAGTTATTTTATTTTCAACCTTACCTAAATCAAATAATGGCAAAATCGATAAAAAATCATTACAAGAAATGGTGATGAAAATGCCTGAACACATCGTCACGATAGCTATACCCATTACACCTCAAGATGCGAAGGTGAACGCTCAGATTGCAAGAAGTTAACATGTTTTGAGTGAGAAAAAACGCAGG
>OBEQ010235876.1_pt1 | contig 73104 bp, 72 predicted proteins | sample 1670901 | NCBI WGS metagenome assembly OBEQ01 (sample SAMEA104232315, study PRJEB22302) | groundwater metagenome | biome: forest; feature: aquifer; material: groundwater | place: USA | collected 2011-08-07 | depth 5.4 m
CCATAGGAGATTTCGGCCGGAAGCCATTTTATTTGAAGCATTTAACATCATTGGTCACCTAAAATCTGCAGAACTCAAGCTACTAATAAAAACGGTATTTTATCACAAACAGATTAAATTCCTATGGGAAGAAAAGAAATTTTTTCAGGAGGCCTTGGCAGGCGCGGCCACTAAATCGCGCACCACGGAGCTAGTCTTTTTGCTCCGGGAAATGCAGAAAAAAAGCCTTCCATGGGCGCCCATGGAATCCCGCAAAACATTTTTGCCCAGCCGGACCTTTTTTCCATCTTCAAGAAAAACCGTTCCGCTTGAGGTGAGCGACCCGATTTTTTCCTCAAGCTCATGCAACCCTGCTCCCACGGGCGGCGCAACCGTTGCGCGGGAAACCAGGTCATAACCCGTCATACTGTTGAAAGTGTCGGCCGCCTGCGGCACCAGAACGCTGTCCACGGCATTTCCCGGCACAGGAATTTTTTCTTCCGGGACTAGCCCGGAGACGACATCCTGACGGACAGGGTCCATGATCAAAAGCCAGCCTACCCGCCGGCCTTTGGCGTCTTCGCAACTTTTTCCATTTCTGGAATAAACGAGTATTTCCTGATTAGCTTGCATTTCAGAGCGCTTTAACGCTTCGCGGGGAACTCTGAGTTTCGTGCCATCTTTGAGAATCACGGTGCCGTCATTCCAGATTTGATCAATGGAGGAAAGCCGGGAATCAGGCGGAGAAATATTTTCACTTTCGGCTGAGGCAACCCTGCCTGGCCACAAAAGAAAAACAATGAGTGTTAACGCATGGATACGCATTTCGTTTTCGGCAGCCCTGTCACCCCACCCCTAATAGCCGGAAGCCGGGTCGTTGGCTTTGCTAGCTCTCCTTGGCGGAAAGTTTGCCCTTTCGAACGACAGCCTTACTAAAGGATAACTTGTGTGGATAGGGGATGCAAATAAGGGGTCTTCAAATTTATTGTTTTCGTAACATTAATATTATAAACTAGTTATAGTTAGATCGGAGGGATAAAAACCATGATGAAGGTCAAAGACCTCATGGAAAAGGATATTGTAACCGTCCGCGAAGAAACCACGTTCAGAGAATTACTCATTCTCATTTCCAATTACCACATGACCGATTTTCCCGTGGTGGACAATAATTATAGCCTCAAGGGGATGATTTATGAGAAGGACTTGCTGGTTGCGCTTTATCCGCGTTATGTGAATTTTATGGATAACCTTCCTGACATCTCGGATTTGGAATCCCAGGCCGTTTCGATCCAGGAGCAAACCTTGGAAAGAATTGTGACCTCAAAAGTATTCTCCGTTTCCCCCGAAGATCACATCATGAAAGCAGGCTCGGCCATGCTCGTGGAAAAAGTCGCCAGCGTTCCCGTAGTATCCAATGGAGTGGTGGTGGGCTTGATCCAGCAGAATAAAATTTTTGCGGCCATCATGAGTTTAAGCGAAGGAGCTACGTTTGAGCAGAATTATCTGCGCTCAAAGCAGGGGAATAAAACGGCGATTTCTCCCCTCTCCGCCAAAAGCACGCCTGCACCCGAAAAGCGGCTTTACAAGCGCGTGAAAGTGGACATGACCGTTGCTTACAAATTGGCATCCCTGAACGGTCCGGCCGCGGCTTCGGTCAAGGGGCGCCTCGCCTCAGCCGTCAATATCAGCACGGGAGGAATGCTTCTCAGATTGGAAAATCAACTGCCAGCGAATACGCTGCTCAATCTGGCTTTTGATCTTTCCGGTAATGATTTACCGATTAGACGGATGGGGCGGGTCATCCGCTGCGTGCCGTCAAGAGACCCCGGCTTTTACGAGGCGGGCATCATGTTTCTCGCCATGACACCTGAGGAAATCAAACAAATCGAACACTACCTCAATATCAAGGGATAATCTTCTCAGCGCAAACTCTGAGCAAGGATTTCGGCAATGCGCTGATGCCCTTTGGCGTTCAGGTGGTCATCCAGCAAATAATAATCCCCGTCCGAAAGATGCGTCGACATGTCAATGATCTGCATGTTGCGGACAGCCTCCGGAAAGGGCTTCACCAAAAGGGTGGCCGCCAGATTGGAAATAAATTCCCGGTCATTGCGGTTGCCTGAATTAACTTCAAACACGATAATTTTTGCCCGGCTCAAATCGCTGCGCCCAGCATGCATCAGGGCGTTGATAAAGAGGAATCCTTCGTCCTTGCCTGTTTTTCCGGAAAACTGGCCGCTGTCCGAGGGTTTCTCCTTCTTGACAATCCCCTTCCAGGATTCGACAAGATATTGCCCGAAATAATATCGGGTCTTCAGCCGGAATTGATCATGGGCGGCCTTCCATTCAGCTTGAGAATGAATTTCAAGACGGTTATTGTTTAGAAAAAAAGTTTTGTTCTCCCAGTAATCGTTGTCGCAATATTGAATGATGAGGTACCGAAGCCGCGCCGTGCTCACGCGGTCCAGAATCATGATTTCGCGAACCGTGCCGTACGATGGGACCGCGGCATTCAATACCTTTAAGCCCGACTTTTTTTCAATCAACTGCGCAAAAGTTTCCTCCTGCGCCACACCCCACCCCACAGCCTGGGAATCGCCGGCAACAATCACCTCGGGCTCAATCAGAGAATCCTCATCATCCCGCATGCCGGCATGATTGATCCTGAACTCATGGCTGAATTCGCGGTTTGAGAACACCCACGTGCCCGGATTCAACGCATACCCCAAGTCCGGATGATAACGGACCATTCCCAGCTCGGTCTGAATATTTCTCCTGGTGAAATTAACGTAAAGAAATTCGATACGATCAGCCGCCTTGCGCGGCACCACTTTCAGAAGGGGCGGATACGTGAGCAGAAGTACGCAAAAGGCCTCAAACAGCGCGACGCCGAGCAGGATGCTAAAAACCAAAAACAAAAAATAACGGATAATCTTCTTAATCATGGACTCATTATATTCTGCCCACCCCTGCTCTCCAAGCTCATTTCCCCATTAAACCTTTTTAGCCCTTCTGCGTCTAATCGAGTGAATGAAGGAGAAAGGAGACACTCTCATGACACACGCAACAAATGGCAAGCAAGCAGGTTTTAAGACACTGACGGGAATCGCGGCAGTCCTGGCGCTGGTTCTTTATGGTGCAGATAATGGTTTCGCTGAGGAGCCCGCAACGGCTTTAGAGAAAACCGTGAACCAGGTAGCGCAGTTGGCTCAGGATAAAACCCCTGAATCCCAGCCGGCGGAACACGGCCGCTACAACTGGAAAAAGGAACGGCGTCAGAAATTTTTGGAGAACCATCCTAAACTAAAAGCACGGATCGATGCTAACGGTGATGGCCAAATTAGCCGGCAGGAATTAAAAAAAGGCCGGCAATTCTGGAAGATGCGCCAGCATGAACGGCAGCACAGGGATTATGATAATAATCCTCCGGGCCGGCGCGGCGGACCGGGAACGAATTGGGAAAATCGTCCGGGCCCTCAGGGCGGGCCGGGAGCCAGTCCTGACAGACGGCATTTTGGAAGAAAATGTCCGGGTGGAAGAAGTCGGGCGCAATAAAGTAGGTGGTCCAGTAACGCAGAAAACGGCATGCCCTTCCCGCAGGGCTTGCCGTTTTTTTAATGGTTTCTCTTTATAGCGCTCTTCCCCCCTCCGGCTCTTAATTCCCTGGGCCCAGGGCCAAAACAAGGACTTTCATTCCCCGATCACTTTCACGAGAACGCGCTTGCGTCTCCTTCCGTCAAACTCCGCGTAGAAAATCTGCTCCCACGGACCGAAATCAAGTTTCCCCTGCGTGATGGCCATCACCACTTCCCGGCCGAAAATCTGCCGCTTCAAATGCGCGTCCCCGTTGTCCTCCCCGGTTTGATGATGCCGGTACTTGTGCACATCGTAAGGCGCTGTTTTCTCGAGAAATTCGTCAAAATCCTGAATCAGGCCGGGCTCGTCGTCATTGATGTAGACGCTGGCTGTGATGTGCATGGCATTCACCAAACAAAGCCCTTCCCGCACCCCGCTCTTTTTGACAATCTCCTCCACTTTCCGAGTAATATTGAGGTACTCGCGCCTGCTTTTGGTCTCAAACCACAAATATTCGGTGTGGGATTTCATGGTTTCTCCCGCGCCAGCCACTTGATGAAATTGGAAAAAAAGCGGACGTAAAAATTCCCCGCCTCAATCCAAATATCGTCCTTCACATGAAGCCGGACGGCCTTTTTTCCCCAGTCCACCATGCCGCCCGACCAATGGGGCGCGGCATCGGTCGCAAACGCCGCCACTCTTTTCGACGGATCGCTGTCAACCACAAGCAGCGGATAATCCCCTGCCGCAAGCGACAGTGCACACGTTGTTTTTCCTTTGCGCCGCTTCGCGGAAATTTTTTTCGCGGTAAGAATAACGGTGCTTTCTTTCTTGGGCTGAACGCGGTTCAGGCCGCAAATCACAGGAGGATGGGTAAAAGAAAGGGAATCGAACACCGGATGCGGATGCTTTTGAATCATGAGCGCGCCTCCCGAAAAATTAACGCGATCGTCACGATTCAGACAGGTGACCGGAAGCGCTTTTTCAATCCGCGATCCCTTCCAGCCGCCGAAAGGTCCTGAAAACGACCCCCACCCGCCGATCATGGCCAGGCCAGCGCCCTCCCCGACCCGGCTTAAAAGTATGCGTTCGATACGCGGAGAAAGCTTCTTCCGGGAATAATCGCTTAAAATAAAGGCATGGTAAGAGACTCCGAGCCATTTTTCTTCCAACGGAACGGAAGGCGGGATGTGGACGTACTGAGCCTTTAAATGTTTCAAAATACCCAGCAGGTAATTGGCAGGTCCGCCTGCCGGACTGTCTCCTGCATAAAGAATTTTCATGGCGCTGAAAAATAGCCTGTTTGATTTTTATGTCAACTTTGAGTTAATAAGCCCGTATAATAATACAAATACCTAACTACAACCATGTCTTTTATTGAGACTCTCTTTTCATTCTGGAAAAAAACCCCAGAAGCTGCTACAGCGGCCGTACGGCCTAAGATTTTCGACCAGGTCGAAGTTGCGTTTTGGCAATCCAACACTTACCGCGCCGAAAACGCAGACCTGGAAGAAATCACCTCTTCTTCCATCCGGATGATTTCCTACTGGGATCTCAGGCGCGGCAACAAAATCGAGTTGAATATCACTTTCCCTTCCGCGTTTCCCTGCGAGTCGCACGCCTTCCGCGTCCATGCCGTGGTCACGCAATGCCGCAAGCCAAAAGGCCGGCGCCGATACCGTATTGACTGCCAGCTCAAGGACGTGGATGTGTCAATCGAACAGAAAATTCAGGAATTCAAAGACTGGGCGCTTAAACAGGCCGGAATCCCATGATTCCGTCACGCTCGCGGGGACTTGATGTCCCCGTCTTCGCAGCCCTGATTCATTTTCTGCGTCGAGCGGTCCACAAGATGCACCAGAGAGCTAAACGCAATCCCGCTATGCTGGCTGAGCCCCATCTCGCAGGTCAAACTCGTGGAATAACCGCCTTCACAATTCTGCGGCAGGCGCTCCTTCAATCCTCCCAGGGCCGAGGCCGCAAGCTCAGGGACCGTCCATCCTTTGTCCCCCGCAAACCCGCAGCAAACCGCGCCGGTCTCAATCACTTGCTCTGCGCATAATTCCAAAATTTTTTTCTGCCGCTCCGCCAGCCCCATTTTCCTTGCACTGCAGGTCACGTGATTGGCAACTGTCCCGGCAAACCTACGGAATTCAAGGCGCTCCAAAAGAAATTTTTCGATAAATTCCACCGGCTCGTACAGGGCTGAAGAAAATTTCTGGTCGAAAAGGCCCTCCTTCATCCGCATGAGACAGGGGCTGGTATCAAAAAGCACAGGATGAGTCCCCTCCTCACTGGCCTGGCGCAAAACCGACTCCAATTCCTTGAGTTTTTTATCGCCCTGCACTTTGAATCCCTTGCTTGCGAATGCCAGACCACAGCACAAATCTTCCAGCCGTTCCGGATAAACCGCGTCCCATCCGGCCTTGCTCAAAAGCGACCGGTGCTGTTCACCTTGGGCGCCCAAAGTCCGTGACAAACAGCTCGGAAAATAAATCACTGCCCGCGGGACTCTGCCGGAAAATGCCGGAGGGGCAAAACGCGGTGCCGGCCCGGGGAGATAGGAAAGAGTTCGTGAAATACGCTCCATGTTTTTCGTTCCAACCAGCCGGCGCGCGGCGGCAAGCAACTCCAATCCGCAGCGCGCGGCTGCCGTCATTTCTTTCATATGAGACGCCGCGAATCCGGCCGCGGCATGAGCGAGCCGCGAATGTTTTTCATAGCGAAGCATTTTAATCAGGCGGCCGGTGTCAATATCCACCGGACAATGGATGGCACACACACCATCCGCGGCGCAGGTTTTCTCGCCCTGATATTCAAATTGCTTTTCCAAATACCGCAATCTCCGTCCGTCCCCCCACCAGGCGAGGAGCCGCCTAAACGAGCGGCCGTCCAGCCGCCGAAAGTCAGGCAGTCCCGCGCGACCGGCGCGGGAGCGTATCATTTCCCGGAAAACAACAATGCGCTGGCGCGGTGTGAGTGTCAAATTTTTCGAAGGGCAATTCAATTCGCAGAAACCGCATTCAATACATTTATCAATGACAGGGTGCGCCTTGGGCAAGGGCTTTAAATTTTTCACATGGATCTTGGGGTCCCCATTCAGAATCACGCCCGGATTCAAAAGCCCGTCCGGATCAAAAATTTCCTTAATTTCCTTCATCAGCAGATAGGCCTCGCTTCCCCACTCGCGCTCCACAAAAGGCGCCATGTTCCGGCCCGTGCCATGCTCTGCCTTCAGGGACCCTCCATAACCCTCGGCCACAAGTTTTGTCACATCCTCCATGAAACGCTCATACCGGCTGACTTCGTCCGCCTGATTAAAATCCTGGGTAAAAACAAAATGCAGGTTTCCCTGAAGCGCGTGACCGAACAAAATGGCCTCCTCATAACCATGCTTGAGGAAAAGCGTCTGAAGATCACACGCCGCATCGGCCAGCCTTTCAAGAGGAAAGGCGACATCCTCGATTATAACCGTCGTTCCAGCCTCCCGCATGGCGCCGATGGAGGGAAAAAGGCCTTTGCGGATATTCCATAATTTCGTGCATTCTGCAGAATCAAAGTTAAAAACCGGCGTTTCCAGGGTTGAAAAAAATTTCACCGTCTGCAAAATGGCCAAAGCTCTCATTTCCAGGGCTTCTTTTGAATCAGCCCGGACCTCCACCAGAAGCGCTGCGGCATCAGCAGGTAGATCTGCCAAAAATGTCATGCCCTGTTTATTCTGGACCGATTTCAGGCTTGCGCGGTCCATAAGCTCTACAGCCGAAACCTCAAGGCCCGAAAAAGCTGCAACCACACGGCAGGCAGACGGAATATCCGCAAAAAGCATAAGACTGGTGGCCTTGAAAGGATAATCCGGCACGGTTTTCAGGGTTATCCCGGAAATAAAACCCAGGGTGCCTTCCGAGCCGATCATCAAATGCTGAAGGATATCAACCGGATCTTCAAAATCTACCAGCGCGTTCAGGCTATAACCCGTGGTATTTTTCATTTTAAATTTCGCTCGTATTTTTTCTGCAAGCACTGTGTTTTTCAGCACCCTTTCCCGCAATGCGCTGAGCCGTGCCAGCATCGCCTCATGCGATCCGGAAAAAGCTCCCCTGCTTTGCCTATCGCCCGTGTCCAGTAAAGAACCATCGGCAAAAATAATTCGCATGGATTTCAACGTTTGGTAACTATTTTGCGAAATGCCGCAGCACATGCCGCTCGCGTTATTGGCGGCAATGCCTCCTATCATGGCGGAATTAATCGAAGCAGGATCAGGTCCGATTTTCCTGCCAAAAGGCTCAAGCGCGAGATTGGCGCGGCCGCCGATCACGCCCGGCTGGAGAGTGATGAATGAGCCGTCGGGAGATACCCGGATTTGATTCCATCCCTGGCCCAGCATCACCAGGACCGAATCCGTGACCGCCTGGCCTGAAAGACTGGTGCCTGCGGCGCGGAAGGTCAGCGAAATACCCGCCGCCCTTGCCAAGCGCAGGACTTCCGTCACTTCCTGTTCATTTTCGGCTTTAACCACAAGCTGTGGAATCAAACGGTAAAAACTCGCGTCCGTTCCGTAAGCAAGGCGGCTCAATTCATCGTGAAAAATTCTTGCGGAAGGGATGCTCTGTCGAATCGTTCGGTGGAATTTGCGGTATTTGGCTTCCAGCATAGGCCTTGATTTTTGATCAGTATACCAGAGAAGGCCTTAATTTTTATTTCGATTTTTTGGTAATTTGCCGATATTCATAGAGAAAATACCATTCAGTCATAGGGGTCCGCAATGACCGATTCTGTTCAGAAAATGCTGGGTACGTTGAAAGGTGAAGGGATAGAAATCAAAGGGCCGGTCCCCTCCGAATATACTGGGATTCTCACCCCGGAAGCCGTGCGTTATCTCGCGGAAATGGCCCGCAAATTCGAGGGAACAAGGCAGGAGCTGCTCAAGAAAAGGGCTTTGCGCCAACAGGAAATCGACAACGGAAAACTTCCCGGTTTTCTCCCCGAAACTAAAAAAATACGGGATTCCGACTGGAAAGTAGCGCCCATTCCCAAAGATTTGGAAGTACGGCGCGTTGAAATCACGGGCCCGGTGGACCGAAAAATGCTCGTGAACGCGCTTAATTCCGGAGCGGATGTGTTTATGGCTGATTTTGAGGATTCACACACCCCGACCTGGCACAATAACCTGCAGGGCCATATCAATCTCCGTGACACCGTGAACAAAACCATAAAATTCACGAGTCCTGAAGGCAAGCTTTACGCTCTCAAAGAAAAAACCGCAACACTTCTTGTGCGGCCCCGGGGATGGCACCTGAATGAAAAACATTTTGTGGTGGAGGGTAGACCCATTTCCGGCTCCCTGTTTGATTTCGGGCTCTACTTTTTCCACAACGCCCAGGCCCTGATCAAAAACGGAACCGGGCCTTACTTTTATCTCCCGAAAATGGAAAGCCATCTCGAAGCGCGCCTCTGGAACGATGTTTTTAATTTTTCCCAGGACAAGCTCCGCATTCCCCGCGGAACCATCCGCGCCACAGTTTTGATTGAGACGATTCTCGCGGCATTTGAAATGGACGAAATTCTTTTTGAACTCAAGGATCATTCCTCGGGCTTGAATTGCGGCCGGTGGGATTATATTTTCAGTTTTATTAAAAAATTCAGAAACAAACCGGAATTCCTGCTTCCGGACCGGGCCGAGGTGACCATGGACAAGGCTTTTCTCAAGGCCTATGTGGAACTCCTGATCAAGACCTGCCACCGCCGCGGAATTCACGCCATGGGAGGCATGGCCGCGCAAATTCCCATCAAATCAGACCCGTCAGCCAATGAGGCGGCTCTTGAAAAAGTACGGCAGGATAAATTAAGAGAAGTAAAAGCCGGTCATGACGGCACCTGGGTGGCGCATCCCGGCCTGGTGCCCATTGCCCTGGAAATCTTCGACAAGCACATGCCTCTGCCCCACCAGATTCACGTCAAACGCGAAGACGTGAATATCACCGTGAAAGACCTGCTTTCCGTGCCCCAGGGTGAAATTACGGAAAAAGGCCTGCGCGTCAATATCAATGTCGGCGTTCTTTATTTTGAATCGTGGCTCCGGGGCATCGGATGTGTGCCTCTTTATAACTTGATGGAAGACGCGGCCACGGCCGAAATTTCGCGGACTCAAGTGTGGCAGTGGATACGGCACGGCGCGAAACTTTCCGACGGGAGGGTCGTGACCGAACCTCTGGTTAAAAAAATCATGGCTGAAGAACTCGAAACCATCCGCAAAACCCTGGGTCCTGAAAAATATGACAGCGGAAAATTCAAACTCGCTTCGGAACTTTTTATTAATATGATGACCCGCAAAGATTTTCCAGAATTTTTAACCCTAGTTGCTTACGAACATCTCGACTAAAAAGGGAGATCGCCGCCATGCCGGACAAACACGCATTCGTGAACAAATTCGAGACGGAATGGAAAACATCGCCCCGCTGGAAAGGAGTCAAAAGGCCTTATTCCGCGGAGGATGTCTATAGACTCAAAGGCACGTTCTACCGCGAATACACGCTGGGCAAGGCGGGCGCCAACCGTCTGTGGCAATTGCTCCATGAAGAAAAATACGTGCACGTCTTGAGCGCCATCACGGGCAACCAGGCCATCGAGCAGGTCAAAGCCGGGCTCAAAGCCATTTACGTGAGCGGCTGGCAAGTGGCCGCGGACATGAACAATGCGCTCAAAATGTATCCTGACCAAAGCCTTTATCCTTCGGACAGTGTGCCTTACCTCATCAAGCGCATCAACAATGCCCTGCTCCGCGCGGACCAGATTCATCATCTCAAGGGAGACGACAGCACGTACTGGCTGGCGCCTCTGGTGGCGGATGCGGAAGCCGGGTTCGGCGGCCCGCTCAACGCTTATGAAATCATGAAATACATGATCGAGGAGGGCGCGGCCGGGGTGCATTTCGAGGATCAGCTCGCCTCGGTGAAAAAATGCGGGCACCTGGGCGGGAAAGTGCTCGTCCCCACCCGGGAATTCATCGCCAAACTCGTGGCTGCGCGGCTGGCTGCCGATGTCGCATGCGTGGACACTATCTTGATTGCGCGGACCGACGCGGACAGCGCCTCGCTTCTCACCAGCGACATTGACCCTTACGACCATCCATTAATCCTCAAGGACAAACCGAGAACCCATGAAGGGTTTTATCATGTGCAGGCGGGCCTGGAGCAGGCCATTGCCCGTGCCTTGGCCTACGCGCCTTACGCGGACCTTCTCTGGTTTGAGACTTCCAAACCCAATCTGGAGGAAGCTAAAACATTTGCGGAAGCTATCCACAAAAAATTTCCGGGCAAAATGCTGGCTTACAACTGCTCGCCTTCTTTTAATTGGAAAGCCAAATTGGATGAAAAAACCATCGCCCGTTTTCAGCAGGAACTGGGCGCCATGAGCTACAAATTCCAGTTTGTGACACTTTCGGGCTTTCACGTGCTCAATTACAGCATGTTCAAGCTGGCACAGGAATACCGCGACCATGGCATGGCCGCATACTCAAAGTTTCAGGTAGCGGAATTTGACGCGGAAAAAGACGGCTATGAGGCCGTCAAGCACCAGGAATTTGTGGGGACCGGCTTTTTTGATGCGGTGACCGAAATTGCAAGCGGCGGGCAGTCTTCCACGCAGGGTATGAAGGGGTCAACGGAAAAGGAACAATTTTAAATCAAAAGAAGTTGGCTTGACTCCGCTACGCTGCCAAACCAACTTCTTTATGAATAAAGATTATTAATAATCGTCCATTCTTTTTCTGAAACGGGCTGGACGGAGAGGCGCTGGCCACGCTGAAGGAGCGGCATTTTGGCGAGCGCCGGTATTTTCTTGAGTTCCTCAAGCGGAATCAGCGATTTAAACTTCTTCACAAATTTGATCTCCACCACATACCAGGATGGGTCCCTGGGATCGCTCGCCTCGTCATAATGAATATCCTTTTTGTCAAACGCGCTGGGATCAGGGTAGGCTTCCTTCACGACCTCGGCGATTCCCGCAATCCCGGAAGGCTCCGCATTGCTGTGATAGAAAAATACCAGGTCGCCTTTTTTGATGCTGTCCCTTAAAAAATTGCGCGCCTGATAATTGCGCACGCCGTCCCAGTAAGTCGTCTTGTCGCGCGCCAAGTCATCAATCGAATAAGCCTCGGGCTCGCTCTTCATCAACCAGTAATTCCCCCCCATCGCGCACCTCCTCTGAAATTCGGCTCCCGGGAGGACAGTTTCCCTATTTGCAGCTATAATGTCAATGTCATGATTGTCAAATATCAAAGCACGCTTCTTCCCTATTTGCTGGCCGAACTCGAGCACAGCAGGAATGAAATCAAACGCTACCTTAAATTCCGCTCCGTGTCCGTGAACGGAGTCCTGGTCACGCGCCACGACCATCCCCTCTTTGCCGGCGACCGGATTTCCCTGCAAACCGATATCAAAAAAACAACCCAGCGCGACTTCCTGAAATCAAAGCTCCAGGTCGTGTATGAAGACGAATCCGTCATTCTCATCAACAAGCCGGCCGGCCTGCTCACCATTGCCACGGAAAAAATCCAAAAAGACACCGCCATTCACGAAGTCATGCAATACCTCAAGCTGGCACGGCAGACGGGCAGCAAGGGCAAAATCCGTCAGGAGCGGGGGAAAGAGGTCTTTGTGGTCCACCGCCTTGACCGCGAAGTCTCGGGCCTGCTTCTTCTTGCCAAAACCTATGAAGCAAAGCTAGCGCTTCAAACCCATTGGAAAGACGCGGAAAAAAAATATTACGCGCTGGTGGAAGGCGTGCCGGCGCGGGAAACAGGAACCATTCAAAGCTACTTGAAGGAAAACAAATACCTCAACATGTACTCCAGCGAAAAATCCGATGAGGCTAAACTTTCAATCACCCACTATAAAGTCCTGAAGAATAATCAGAATTATTCACTGCTTGAAATCCGGCTTGAGACGGGCCGCAAACACCAAATCCGCGTCCATCTCTCGGACCTGGGCCACCCCATCGCGGGCGACGACCGCTACGGCGCCAAAACCAACCCCATCGGACGGCTGGCCCTTCATTCTTATTATCTTTCTTTTCCACATCCGAAATCCGGCAAACGCATGAACTTCACGCTCCCCATTCCCCCGGCCTTTAACCGCCTTCTTTCAGCATGTCGAGAATAATCCTCGCGGTGTTTTTCATGGCCGCGGGCGCGGCGCATTTTCTTAAGCCGGACTATTATCTTAGAATCATGCCGCCCTGGATTCCCCTGCACTTGACCATGATTTACGTGAGCGGTTTTTTAGAAATTCTGTTTGGCGCTATGTTGCTTCTGATACAAACCCAGCGTCTGGCAGGATGGGGACTCATCGCCCTTCTGACTGCGGTATTCCCGGCCAACATCCACATGGCCCTGCATCCCGAAATTGTCCCTAACATCCCCGCTTGGGTGGGATGGGCCCGTCTGCCCCTTCAGGCCGTATTGATTTTCTGGGTCTGGAAAGCCACGCTATAAACCCATCCCCGAGACAGCGTTTTTTGCAGTACCTTTAGGTAGAACCGGAACCGGCTTTAATCTCGACCTCCCGCAACTTCCTGCGAATCGCGGCGATCTCGGTCAAATGCCCCTTGCCGAGAAAAGCCTTCTCGCCACTATCGCTCAACTTCCTTTTCCAGCTGTAAAGCTGATTGGGATGGATTCCCAGGCTTCTTGCCACCTCTGAAATCTTGTGGCCGCCTTCCGTGACCATTTTGACGGTTGAAACTTTAAAATCCCTGTCAAAACGCTCCTTTTTGACGTTTTCCCCTTGCATTGGACACCTCCCGGTTTTGAGTTGGCCTTCATGCTGTCACAACTTTTTGTTGTGTCCACTTTTTCGGGGGAAGATCAGACTTTGGTCTGATGCGCTTATTCGTCACTTTGTGATAGTCTCACGGCAAGTAAAGATCGGCGAAAGAAACCTTCAACGAATTAAGAAAAAGGCGGGGTAGTTCATGTCTGTCAAATTTGTTTTTAACTTGAAAAAATCCGTTAAATCACCGGTCATTGAGACCAGCTTTTATTTAAAATCTCAAGGAGGGCCAACTCTCATTCTCAGCCACGGTTTAACGGGAACGCCGCGTGAAATGAAATTTTTAGGAAATTTTTTCCACATGAGAGGATATTCTGTGGTTTGTCCTCGCTTAGCGAATCATGGCGAACCAATCGATATTCTCAAATATACAAAATGGGAAGCGTTTTATGAATCCATCCGCAAAGCCTTCCTTGAATTAGATACAGAGGGGCCTGTGCATGTCGCGGGCCTTTCGATGGGAGCTTTGTTAGTTTTGCTTCTTGCCGAAGAATTTCCGAAACGAATCGCGGGCGTCAGTTGTCTTTCGCCGACTCTTTTTTACGACGGTTGGAATGTTTCCCGATCCCGATTTTTGCTGCCACTCGCTTATTATACGCCGATCCGTCACGTTGCTTATTATAAGGAAGAGCCACCGTATGGCATTAAAAATGAAAAAAATCGACGCTGGGTACACAAAGCTTATGAAAAGGCGGATCTCAATTTCAGAGAAGTGGATAAATACGGGTACCCGTATTTTCCTGCAACTTTATTCTGTGAATTACGGCGATTGATCAAGCATATAAAAAAAGTATTGCCTCATATTACGGTGCCGGTGCAGATGCTGCAGGCAGAGGAAGATGATATGACAAGCGTTAAGAACTCGCAGTTTATCTATGAGCGCATCTCCTCGACGGTCAAGGAAATTGTTATGCTACATAATTCTTACCATGTTATTACAGCTGATCAGGAGCGAAAGACGGTGGCGCTTAAAATGGAGCTGTTTTTTAGCCGTCTCCAGAATCTTTCCGGAGTCCAGGCCATAGAGAGTCCCACACTAGTTAAAAAAATGGCCGCGTTGTAAAATTGGAGAGATCTGAAAAGGGGAAATGCGAAATGTCTAAAAAAGGGCTAACCTTGAAAATATTTTGTCTAATTTTATGCGATGATTTGGCAAATAGCGTGGCACAGCTTCTTATGAAAAAAGGGCTTCACTACCCAGCGAAGGATTTTTTCAGCTTTCATGCAATTTTTAATTTTATTCTTGGGAATATTGCGTCGCCCATCCTTTGGCTCGGCATCAGTATTTATGCTTTGAGTTTCTTTATCTGGATTGTTATTCTGTCACATGTGGACTTGAGTGTGGCAATGCCCATGGCGAGCACTGACTATTTGCTGGTGCCACTCTTTGCAATCATCTTTTTGAAAGAGACCGTGTCTCCTTTGAGATGGGTTGGGATCGTGACGGTTGTCTTGGGTATTTATTTTGTTTCTAAAAGTGGGAAGCCGGCTTTAGGCACGTGGAGTTTATCATGATGGCAGCTATGACAATCATTTTGTTAGGGGAAAGTTTTACCGCACTTGGGCAGATTCTTTACAAGAAAAACACGAATCGATTGGCCGCACGCTCTCTTAAAAGTATGGGATCGTATTTTGTGTTTATGAGAGATGTTTTACTATTACCAGGGATCTGGTTGGGTTTGTTCTCCATGGCAATAGGACTTATCGTTTGGCTCGTCGCCCTGTCACGGTTTGACCTGAGCCTGGTTTTTCCAGCCAGCAGTATCTTGTATGTTCTAATTTTGCTCGCTTCCCGAGTATTTCTAAATGAGAAGATCGACGCAATGAAGCTGCTAGGCACTTCTTTGGTTATGGTCGGTATCATCGCCATCGCATTGGGGTAAGGTCAGCGATAGTGGCGAGAAGGCTTTCCCCGGCAAGGGTCATTTGCCCGAGATCGCCGCTCTTCGCAGTAGTCGCTAGTACCGGTTCTACCTAAAGGTACTGCAAAAAACGCTGCCGGAGGGACGGCTTCATTTAAACCTGTTCCCTCTCATAGAGCCTGGCACTTCAACTATTCTTTTTAACGATATAGCAGCAATTCAGCCATCCGGCTTTTTCTTTGCGGTAATCAGGCAGCAAGTCCCCCACATTCATCAGTCTGAACCCAAGGGCGCGAGTCAGCGGATTGCACATATGTTTTATTCGGGCTGAAAATCTTGATATGTAAATAAGCAATGAACCGCCGGGCTTTAAGTTCTCCATCGCCCTGGATATTAGCTCTCGCGGGTTTTTTACAACTGAAATCACATGAATGACGGATATGACATCCACCTTGGGTGAGATGGTTATCACCTTGTCGGCATCACCCACTTTAACATTCCATCTTTCTTGCGGCAAATATTTTGCTGCTTTCTTCCGAGCCGAATTCAGCGCCTTGGGGTCGACGTCTGAGAAGATGTAATCATTGTCTTTTCCAAGATTTTTAATGTACTCCCCGGTTCCAGTGCCTACGTCCAGGATCAAGCAATTTGTTTTCTCACGAGTATATCTGCAAAAGTGTTCATAGCTTGATCGTTGAGCCAAGGCCCACGTAAAGCCATAAACTGATCGCCATAATTTCCAAGGATTTTTCATCTCAATATTTTTTCCTCATCTTTCCCCAGGAGAACCAGCACCCATGGGGTTTAACCGCTGCCACATTCTCTCATATTCTTCTTCCAAATTCACGTCAATCGCAAGGCCTTCGAGAGCGGCCGTCAGCACAGGGTAACCGCCCGGGTTTCCGTGATCTTCATAATCGATAAAATCAAAGGATTGCAGTTTAAAACCGGCCTTTGTCAGACAGCGAGTAAAAGCACGCGCATGGCGCGCGGTTTCGAGAACCGGGACGGAAACCAGAAGCCCGCCGGGATTGAGCCACGCTCTTACATTCGCAAAAGTTTTTGGAATATTCCGGGTCATCTGAATAGTTTGAGTGTCAACAATGACATCAAACGCTTCCCGCTCACCGTCTTGTTCAAAAGCACCGGGTCCTGTCTCGCAGATATTCAAAATCCGAAATCGTACATTCTCGATTTTCTGTTCAACGGCCTTTCTCCCGGCTTCCTCAATGCTCTTTTCCGAAAAATCAACGCCGGTCACTTCACGGCCGGAAACAGAAAGCGCATACCAGGTTGATAAATAACCAGTCGCGCACCCCAGATCGAGAATATTTTTTCTTCCGGCAAGCCTTTTCGCCACCGCCTCGCCGCTGGCGCGGATGGCATCCGCTTTCATGGAGTGAATCACGGAAGCAAGGTCCGGCTGCGCCAGAATATCATAAAATTTTTTAATTTTTTCAGGATAATTCTTGGCGCCGGGACGTGTCACGCATTGACGCAACCTGTCAAGTTCCAGGGCAGTCTTTTCGTCAAATTCAAGGCCGGCCCGATCGGATGAATCGAAAGAAAAATGGCGAAGGCCATAAAAGGCAAGATGTTCCTCAAGACTTTTTGTCGTCATTCTTCAGCTCTCTGGATGTATGCCAGATAAGGTCGTTGTAGCCTTTCCGGAAGTTTGGATACCGGAATCGAAAGCCCAGCGATTTAAGGCGGGTATTCCTGCAGCGCTTCCCCCCCACTTTTGTTTGGGAAATATCCGAAGCGGCATCTTCACCTTTGATTCCCAACTTTTTATTCATCCACTGTGTGAACTCGGAACGTAAAACCGGTTCATCATCCACACCGATATACACTTTTTCGTATTCGCCTTTATTAAAAAGAACGGGAATGGAAGCCACAATATCTTCCACATGAATCATGTTCATGTAGCGGTCCGCTTTTTTCGCTTCCCACCGCCTGCGCTTGAAAGCCGGAATCCAGTTACGGGATGGGCCGTAAATTCCCCCCAGGCGGTAAATCACGACCGGCAGTTCCGACTCAAGCACCTGACGTTCCGCGTCAAGCAGGACATCCCCCGTGAGATCATCCGGCTGGGGAGTATCCTCTTCATCCACCCATTCACCCCCTTGATCTCCATAAACCCCGGTGCTTGAAATGTAGACCACAAGAGACGGCTGGGCGTTGGTTTTAATGCGGCTGAGAATATTCCCCATCCCCTCCACATAAGTCTTATGGTAGGCGGCAGCATCGTCACCTTGCGGAGTTACGCAAATCACAATAAATTGGGCCGCAGGAACAGTCTCCAATGTTTCAGGACGTGTGATATCAGCCACAATAGGAATCACGCCCATTTGCTCCAGGGCGCTCCTTCTCTTGTCTGTTCTTATCACCGCCCAAACTCTTTGTTTTTCAGACCGGAAATGAGCGGCAATAGCACTTCCCAAATAACCGGCGCCGACAATCAAAACGCGGTACATAGAATCTCCAGAGTGAGTGACTAGGTTGTCTGTCATTTCAGTTCTGGTTTCTTTTCCGCCTTCTCGATAATCTCATCCAGAACCTTTTTGACATCTTCCCGCGCGGCGGTCCGAGACTGCTTACAGATCTCAAGAACGCGGGGATGCTGGGCCGCATTGCTTTCCAGTGACCAGCGCGCCGCGCCGCCGATCAATATTTTAGCAAGATCTTCGGTCTCCTGGAGGTAGTAAAGCGCTCCGATCACGCGCCGGACGCAGCGCTCATCGCCGGAGGCGACAAACTGTCCCCAGAACATGTCCAGCACCGCAGGCCCGGTGACCGGCATATCCACCACATTCTGGCGTTTTTCTGCCAGTAATTGATTCACATATTTCCCTGCCTCCGCGCCGTTCTCCATCCCGATCTTTTGGAGAAGTTCTTGCGATTCCGGCACACCGGAAAGGTGCACGGCCATCCAAAGATATTTTTTTTGCTCCAGGGTGAGATCATTCAGCTCGTGAAGCCATGGTTCAATTTTTTTGTGGTTCTGATAAAACACAGACGCCAAGAAAGCGGCAAGAGGGGCAACCGCTGTGTCCCGGGCAAACCAGCCCTGTTTAAACATTTGCCGGATGGCCGGCACCACACTGGCCGTATCGCGATGAAGATAATAATGACTCATCCATTCATTGAGTTTCTCCTGAGTGTTCAGGGAATCCTGTAAAGGCGCGGTTTCCGCATACACTACCGATATCGCTGCCAGGTACGCAAAAAAAATTGCGCTCATGCGCTTCATCATACAGCCTCCTGGACAAGTTCCGGATTCTCAAACCGGTTCCCGAGCACTTCCACGACTAAATCTTCCGTGCGGTCGCTGATCCCATGTTTTTCAAGCAAATCGTGAAGCGGATGCAGGCCCCGGGAGCGATGCATATCAGGAATCGCATCCACCGCACCTACAAAATTCAGGCCGCCAGAATTCACCCGCACGATGTCCCCTTCAAAAATCTCCCGTCCGCGGATATCCTCAAGCCCCGTGCTTTCCAAAAGCTCGCAGGCCTCAAAACTCTCCCGTTTCACCGGAATCCCCCGGCCGCTCTCTTTTCCGTGATCATCTTCGCAAAGCAGTACATGAGACCATTTCTGATAACCCCGGTAATACATCTTTTTTTCTTTTTTGTGCCAGCAGCGGAACCTGATTTCCCGTATCACGTTATGCTTCCCTTTTTCTGAAGATAGTAAACCACGCGCGTGACCCAGCGCCTGGGAAGAAAGCGAATTAGAAAAATAAATAACTTGTTCAAAAGTCCCGGGACAGCGATTCTTTTACCACGCAGGAGCGCCCGGTATCCGTAGCGGGCCACTTGCTCCGCGCTCATCATCACATCGAACTCCAGCAAATTGACCTTTTCGATGCCCGAACGCTTTTGAAACTCTGAGCGGGTTGGCCCGGGACAAAGCGCGGTCACGGTCACTCCCGTCCCTTTCAGTTCTTCCGCCAGCGCCTCGGAAAAGAAAAGCACGTAGGCCTTGGTGGCATAATAAACGGCCATGAGCGGGCCGGGCTGAAATGCGGCGGTGGAGGCCACATTGAGAATCCGGCCGCGGTTTTCCGCCAGCATGCCGGGAAGAAAAAGTTTGGTGAGTTCCGTAAGCGCGGCAATATTGAGCGCGATCATGTCGAGTTCGTCGGCCAGACGGGTTTGAGAAAACGGGCCGTACCCTCCGAAGCCGGCGTTGTTGACCAAAATTTCAGGCAGAATGTTTTGTCCCTTCAATTCTTCAAAAATCTCACGCCCGGCGCCGGGCTGGGCCAAATCTTTAGCCATCACGTGAGCGGTCGCTCCGTACCGGCTGCGGAAATCCTCCGCGATCTTGAGAAGCCGGTCCCCGCTCCTGGCCACCAGAATCAGGGAATATCCATCGTTTGCAAGGATCTTGGCCAACTCATACCCGATGCCGCTTGAGGCACCTGTCACGAGAGCGTTTTTCACGGGGTGATTTTAGAATGTTTTCCGGCTTCATGCCAGAAAAAAGGAGGGAGTCTGCTTATTTATTCGTAGAGGGTATCCGGCGTGGGAAGGGTAAAATAAAAGGTACTGCCATTTTTCTCCTCGCTTTCCACCCAGACGCTGCCGTTATGGAGCGCCACAATCTCTTTCACAATGGAAAGTCCAAGACCCGTGCCCTCCGGTTTTCCCAGGGCCGGATCATGGGCCTGCTCAAAACGCTCAAAAATAAGCCGCAGCTTCTCGCTGGGGATTCCGATCCCGCTGTCTTTCACGGCAACCCGCATGCTTTTCTGAAGCGCATCTTCGGTTCCGACCGACACCATGACCTGCCCGCCGTCGGGAGTGAACTTGATGGCGTTGGAAATCAAATTCTCAAGCACCTGACTGATGCGCGACTCATCTGCAAACACAATGGCATGCTCCGCGGATTTGACGAATTCAAGCTTGATATTTTTGCGCCGCGCCAGAAACTCGCCGTTTCGGATGGCCGATTCAATGATGCGCTCCAAATCGACATTTCTCTTTTCAATCCGCATCTTCCCAGCCTCGAGCGCGGTCATGTCCAGTAAATCCCCGATCAGATGGAGAAGCCGGCTCCCCTGATTCTCGATGATTTTGAGAAACTTGGAGATTTCCTCTTCCTGCAACTCTCTGAAATTATCCAGAATCAACGAGGCGCTTTTGGTGATGGAGACCAGCGGCGTGCGAAGTTCATGCGATACATTCCCGAGAAAGCGGCTTTTCAGCTCGTTCACATTTTGAAGCACACTCATCACGCGGCATATTTCCTGAATAAATCCCCGCGAGCGTACCGACAAAACTCCAATGATGCGTCCGTCGTCAAGCGTTACCGGAAGGTGCCTGAAATCTCTTTTCGCAAAAAGTTTAAAAATTTCAAAAGGGGGGCTGGCGGCATTGATGGTTTCAATCGGGGAAGTCATCACTTCCTTGACCATCACTTGGGCGGGATCCTTCCCCTGGACCACGACTTTATTCAGAAGATCGCGCTCCGTGAAAATACCCACCGGCTTTTCATTCATGCTGTTCACAATCACAGCCCCGATGCCGTACTGATGCATGCGCTTGGCAACCACCAAGACGGATTCATCGGGGTAGGCGCCCACCACAATGGGATTAATCCATTCTTTGATTTCCAACAACTTGCTGGAAGGAGATATTTGCTCTTTCACGTTCTTTGCTGACTCTGTCATAGCGATAAAGTTGGTTAAAAATGATTACTAATGATAACAAAAGAATAACATCAAATCCTGCAATATGCAAACAATCAGGACGTTTTTTGCCGGAAGTTTAACTCCTGCGCCTGAGCCTGATTGGTTCCTCCGTCTGAACAATCTTCAAAATACCCGCACCGGGGGCACTTGAGCTTGCATTTCAGCTCTGCCAGCACAGCCCCACATTGGATGCACAAGAGGACCTGTTCTTTCCCGGTCACAAAATCTCCTTGATACGTTCAGCCGGACGGGCCAGGATGGCTTTGGCTCCCTTTTCCACAATCGGCCTCTGAATCAAATCCGGGTGTTTGACCATCAGATTCATGATTTCGTCTTCCGTAAGCTCTTTATCGGCCAATTTCAGCTCTTTGTAAATATCCTCCTTGGTGCGCAAAAGATCGCGTGCGGAGATTCCCATTTTCTTGAGAAGATCCTTGAGCTTGGTTTTGGAAATGGTATCCACATAATAATCCACAGCGGCAAAATCCACGCCGCTCTCTTTGAGCGTTTTGTAAACTTCCCGGCAGGTGGTGCAGGTCGGCTTTTGGTAGACAACGATCTTAGACATTTTTCTTTTCCTCCCCGGTCTCATCCTTTCGCACAAGTTTTGACTCGGACATGTGTTTAAAATCCTCATCCCAGGGACGTTTTTTTGAGGCCGCAAGAGATGCGGCCGTGGCTGTTCCCGCAACCGCTGCGCCCGCACCCACGTAAGCGCCAGCGCCTCCCGAGGCGGTTCCCGCAGCCGCCGGAGCCGTGGCCATTCCCACCGCACCTCCCACGGTTCCCACGGTCATGAGTGTGGCGGCAAACACATAAACTTTTTTCCGGTCGCTTACCGGGCCATTATAAGGAATGTCGCCGTTTTTAAAATGAGGATCCAGCATGCGGTAATCCGGCCGCGTGTAAGACGTTGCCGATCCCGTGAAGAGGTCGGCCGGAACCGCATCGCTTGGGACAATACTCACATAAGGCTTTCCCGTCTTCGGATGCTGCCTCACAACAACCTGCGTATGCGTGGTATCCTTAATCTCTTCGGAAGCCCGGGCAACAAGATGCCCCATTAAAAACGCCAGCAGCAACGCGCCTTTTTTATATTTTGAGGTCATGGGCCCGGCTGCTTGCCTGCCCCCCCGATTCATCCTTGCCGCCATCCGCGCGGGCGGGCTGACTGAATGGGGGCTGGCGAGCGGCCTGTAGCCAATCCTGAAGATATTGTAGCATGGCCAAAAGATTGCGCTCAATGGCCGCATTCAAATTGACCTCAGGGCCGCCTTTTTTCTTAAAAATAGCCCGTGCATCGCTGATGCCGCTGGATTCAAATTGGATCACCTTGTTCATATTGGAATCAAGCACCGCAGTTTCCGTCACTAGCGAAAGTGCTTGACCCCGCATCGTCACCTGATTCCGAAAGTCTTTAATCCTCACGAGAAGCAGGTGAGAAATGCCGTAGCGTTTAAGAATGTCCGGCGTGGGCTCCACCTCAAGAAATATGAACTCCTCAAACGCTCCCTGCAAGGCCTCAAGCAGCATAGGCGAAAAAGCTTCGCCCACATGATAAATCTGCGGATCGGCAAAAGCTCCTCCGCGATCCGTGGATTGATACTGCAGAATCTCAGGAGACAGAAAAAGCGCCACCCGCTCCCGGCGTGGCGCAATTTGAGTGACAAAACCTTCCGATAAAAGCCCCGGAGCATGAATGTCCCATCCAAAAAGGCGGGCGCAGCCCGTAAACCCCAGAATCAGCATCAAGCCGATCACCCCGGCCGGGCGGCTTTTCATTCCCTAGGCTTGGGCTTCTTGAATCATTCCGCAGCCGATTCGCGCGCCGGCATTACCCGTAGGCTGGCCGAAATCATCCTGTTTTTCATGCAAAATAATCGACCTGCCTGCGACATTGTATTTGCCGCCGGAAACTGTCACGCCGGGAATGACCATCGAGAGAGTTCCCCTCCCTTCGGCATTAATCTCAATATTGCCCATATCACCCACATGCGCTGCCGTCAAACCATCCTTCATGACCATCCCATGCTTGACGCCGTCCGGATTATAATGCCCGCCGGCCCCGTTTCCAAAATCGGTGCAATTGCCGTTCTCGTGGATATGAATCCCGTGCATGCCGGAAGGAACGCCGGTCAATTGCACAGCTACCCGCAGGCCTTTCTCGGTGTCGGTAAGCACTGCCGTGCCAACGACCGTGGAACCTTTCGCAGTTCCTTTAATATCCGCTTTCGCAACAGCGGCATAACCGGCTTGCGCCGTGGCCAAAAGTATCATTAGCATTAGAATCCATGTCTTTTTCATATTAATCTCCCTTTGTTTTTTAAAATTATCCAACCACACCGGATTTCTCCGGTTCCTCTTGAGTCGCAAAATCGCAAAAGCAAGATAAACGCAGGATCACGAAAACCATAGGCAGGATAAAAGGCCTCACCGCTTGATAGAACTTACCGATGGACTCCTGAGACATCTCACGGTAGAACTTACGGCTGAACAAACTCAACAGTGGGAAAAAAATAAAATTGCCCATAACGCTTAATCTCAGTATTATATATAGACTATGGAACAACGAAAGAAAATTATTTTGGTTTTCTTTTTCGCTCTCCTTCTTTTTGTGGTGTACCAGCTTCTGCGCATTTTCTCCCCGTTCTTCCAGACCTTTTTTTGGGGGGCGATGCTTTCTTTCGCCTTTTATCCTGTCTACCAGTTCTTTAAAAAATTGCTCAAAAATGAGACCTTCGCTGCCTTTGTCACCACCGCGGCCATCGTGCTCGCGGTATTCCCCCCGACATTCGTAGTCTTCACCAATCTATTGGGACAGACTTTGGAATTCTACAAAGAGGTGCACGGTTATGTTAAAGGAGGCGGGGTGGAATCGCTTCTTCAAACGATCCAGTCATACGGCTGGTTTCAAATCGTTCAGGAAAAAGTTTCGACCTCGGACCTTTCACAAGGAACCCTGTCCGATCTCTTGCTCAAAGCCACCAAAATGCTGGCTAATTTTGCCACGGCCCAGCTTGCGTCCATCACTAAAAACGTATTTCTGATTCCGGTCAACGTGCTTTTGATCGTCTTTTTTCTTTTCTTTCTGATCCGCGACGGTGAAAAAATTTACCGGTTTATTTATGAACTCACACCTATGGAAGAAAATGACCGGAAAGCCGTGTTTTCAAAAATCAATGATGTTTTTTCAGGCGTGATCCGCGGCCAGTTTTTTACCAGCATCATGCAAGGCATCCTGGCCGGGCTGAGTTTTTTCTTCCTCCGCCTTCCAGCGCCGCTTTTTTTCGGCGTGGCCACCTTCTTCACCTCCACCATCCCCATCACCGGCGCCTCCACCGTGTGGGTGCCCTGTGCGGCCTACCTCTTTCTCACCCACCAAACGCACAAGGCCCTGATTCTCACGCTGATCGGAATTTTTGTGATCAGTCTAAGCGACAACATCCTCAAACCGATCGTGATCGGAAAGAAGACAAAAATTCCTGTTTTTCTTCTTTTTCTGGGAATTTTCGGCGGATTGAGAGTTTACGGGGTGATCGGGATTTTTTTGGGACCGGTTTTTATCACGCTCTTTTTCGCCCTGGTAAAAATTTACCAGGAACGCTACCAAGCCACCCGCCAGGACTGATCTGTTCAAGCCGCCACCCGCGGCACGGCCGAATCAGTCCGAGCCCGCTTATTTTCTATTTTCGTTTTGAGCTTTCCTTAAGACAAAGGCCGCCATCGTGCTCCCGGGCTCATCTTCCAAAACTTCCTGGGCCAAATCCCGGGCCTTGGCCTTATTCCCGGTTTCAAGGTAAGAAATCGCGAGAAACTCCATAGCCTTCACATAATCCGGATCCAAATCCAGAGCCTTTTCAAAATAAGGAATAGCTTCTCCGTAGCGCTCGGTCTCAGCATAAAACCGTCCCAGCGCATAAAACCCCTCGGTAAAATCCGGTTTTTTGGCCACGGCTTTCTTGGCTTCGCGGATAGCGCTTTCATAATCCTTGCCATAGGCATAAATCACGGCCATGTCATGATAAACACGCGGAAAATCAATACCTGCTTTCACCGCCTCTTCAAAATGTTTCAGGGCTTCCTTGTAATTCTCTTTCCCGAGATACGCCTGCCCTAGAATCACATGGGCCTTTTTAAAATTTCCATCTTTGTTCAGAATATTCTCGGCCTCCGCGACGGCCTGATCCCATTTCTTTAACGCCAGGCAGATTTTTGCCTTAAGATAATGAAGCTTTAAATCATCAGGCTTTTCAGCCAGCGCCGCTTCCGCCCCTCTCAGGGCCTCTTCATATTTCCCTTTCCGGTACACGTGGTAAAGATTCCGGTAGGGGTCGGCCGGTCTTTCCTGGGCGCAGAGATCCGTTATTCCAAAAAAGACCATTAATACGAAAACAAAAAATTGCTTTTTCATTTGACAAGCCATCCTTGAAATAATGTTGCCAGGCCAAGAAAGGCAAAAAAACCCACCACATCCGTCACCGTGGTTTGAATGATGCTGGAAGACTGAGCCGGATCCCACCCGATGGATTTCATGAACATCGGAATCGCGGCTCCAGAGATTCCCGCGGCCACCATGTTGATCACCATGGCGCAGCCGATCACGAGCCCGAGCCAGGGATTGCCGTGCCACAGCACCGCGCCGGCCGCGGTCACGAGACCAATAATGATCCCGTTCAGCATGCCGAGCAGACCTTCTTTAAATATCACCTTCCAGGCCATCCGCGGCTCCACCTCGTGCAGAACCAGTCCGCGCATCACCACCGCAAGAGACTGAGCGCCGGCATTCCCCCCCTGGCCCGCCACAATGGGAAGAAACACCGCAAGAATCGCAACGCGCGCAATCACATCCTGAAATAGACTGACCACCGACGCGGCCAGAAACGCGGTGGCCAGATTCACATGCAGCCATCCAAGCCGCTTCTTCACGGAAAACCGGAGTGGCGAAAACACCTTCTCATCACCGCCTGCTCCAAACATTTTCTGAATATCCTCCGTGGCCTCCTCCTGCGCAGCCTCGACCAGTTCATCCATTTTGATGGTGCCGAGAAGACGGCCCTCATCATCCACCACAGGGATGGCCAGGAATTTCCTGCGAGTGGCAAGGCGCGCCACCTCCTCCCGGTCTGTCTTGGCGTTCACGGTAAAAATATCCTGAACCATGACGACACTGATTTCCCCGTCCTCATCCGCGAGCAAAAGATCCCTCATGTTAAGAACGCCGGTCAAACGATTCGCTGTGTCCGTCACATACACATAACTTACCGGCACTTTTTTTCTCGCCATGGAGCGCAGCCGCCGGATCGCTTCCTTGACCTTCAAGTCGCTGCGGAAGGCGAGAAAATCATGCGACATCATGCGCCCTGCCGTGTCCTCGGGAAAGGTCACCAGCGTGCGAATCTTCGAGGCACTGTCCGCGTCCAGGGTGGCCAAAAAAGCAGTCCTGTTTTCTTCCCCTAGGTTTAGCACCACCTCCGCGGCCCGGTTCATGGTCATACGGCCCAGGATATCCACTGCATCCGTCATCTCGAGCTTTTGCAAAAGCTGGGAGGCAAAGTGCGGCTCCAGGTAATCAAAAGCGCGCGCAGCCAGCGGAGACGGCACCTTTTTCAAAATAACGAGTGCGCCATCTTCCCCCAGCGCTTCAAGATTATGCGCCGCATCCGCGGGATCCAACTCAAAGAATTTTCTTATAAATGATGTGGTGATGGGTTGCGCAGTCATAAATAAACTATACTTTCTGCAAAATTTTCTTTCCGAAAAATTTGATCACTTCCTCCCTCCATGCGCGGTAAACGGGAATCCCCCAGTAAGGAAGGGGATTGTAATCATCTGTAAGCACCGCACCTCCGGAAAGATCCCGCGTAGCGCGGCTCGCATCCAACGTTTGAATCAGCATCGTCTGGTCCTGAACCGGCAGGGGCGACACCTGCGGCATGAGCCGGAGCGGTTTGTCCGATCCGAAGAAGATAATATTGCCCACGCGGTCACGGCCTTCGATATGGAAAGCCTCTGCATACGCAAAAACATCCTGCAGGGTCTTCAGAATGGCTTTGGAAACGCGGGCCGCATCGCCTTTGAGAAACCCGGCCGAATTGATCCCGATCACGCCGTCTTCCTTTAAAAGGCGTTTCGCCTCCAGAAACATTTCGCGCGTGAAAAGATGAGCCGGTTGGTCATAGGAGGAAAAAGCGTCCAGGACAAACGCGTCATATTTTCCCTGAAGCCCGCGCATCACCTGGCGTCCGTCTCCCGGAAAAATCCTGCCTTTTCCCGGCTGATAGCCGAAAAATTCCTTTGCGATTTTCTCCATTCGAGGATCAATCTCAATCACATCGACTCGCGCGCCGTACCGCGAAAAAAGAGTGGGAAGCGTCCCCCCTCCCAGGCCGATCATCAAGATATCCCGGATTTTAGGACGGTAGACAAAAAGCGCGGTCAAATACATAGCGTACGGAGTCTGCTCGAAAAGCGATTCCCCGCCCGCTTTATTGACAAAATTCTGGGGCGAACCGTTCACCAGGAGACTGCGTGCGTCCTTGTAATCCACCACTTTAATCTGGCCGTAAAAACTCTCAGACTGATGGAGGATCAGCGCTTCACCCGCTTCGGCCCGTTTCGGCTGCGGGGAAAAGACAAGAAGTCCCCCGGTTGCAGCCGTGAGCAAAATCATGACTAGGCCCGTTCCCCGCTTTCCGCAAAGCAAAAGCCCGGACAGTCCCACGGCCATCAAAACTCCGGCCACCAGAAAAAAAATCCGGTGCACGGCAAGAGACGGGATGAGCACGAATCCGGCCAGGAGAGTGCCGATAAAACTTCCGAGGGTTGAAACCGCATAAAGCGCGCCGGCCGTGCCGCCCACGCCTTCCAGCCGGCTGGCCCGAATGCGGATGGCAAAAGGACTGATCATACCCAGCCCGGCCAAAGGAATGGAAAAGAGTAAAAAGGAAGCCGTTAAGGTCCCCAGACGGAGTTCCAAAGATTCCACCAGCCGGATCACCGGTTGCGTGAAAGAGGGGATAAGCGCTGTCACCAGCCCGGATAAAAAAACTAGCGAAAAAAGCCAGGACGGATACGGCCTCCGGTCGGCGAGCATTCCTCCCAACCAATAACCTATCGAAAGCGAAAGAAGCGTCACGGTGATGAGAGAGGACCACACATAAAGTCCGACCCCGAAATACGGGCTGATGACCTTGGTGCCTAAAATCTCAAGGATCATTACGGCCGCGCCGCTCACAAACAAGGTAAGACCGATAAAAAAACGGGCTAACATTGACAGGGTTCCGCTTTTTCTTTGGCTATTATACCATGCAGGCGTTCCACCGCAGCCCTGATCTGGATGGCGCGGAATCCAAATGCATGCACGCACACCGCTTCTTTTCTCACCCAAGCCGCATCATACGGATCTCTCAAGAGGACAACCGCCAAACGCAGGCATGATTCCTGCAATTTCTCAAGCATCCTCTTGGTTTGTGGAGAGAGGTGCGCATCATAACAGAAAAAAATCGCAGGCCCCTGCCCCGCCGCAAGAAGCGCCTGCTTGATTTCAAGGTCCAAAGGATCCAGTCCGAGCACTTCAACAGCCGGCGCCAGGCCATAGGCGGCAAAAAGATCTTGAACGAAAACCTTTTCGTCCAGCATGTCGCTCTCCATAAAAATAAGCCGGCTTAATTCTGAAAGCCGCGGAAAAATCACCACCGTTCTTTCTTCCCTGTCCGGAAACCGGCCCTGGCGGTTGGCCGGGGCCGACCCGTTCGAGCCGCCACCCGCGGCCTGTCCAAATCGGCCGCGGATCGGCTCATGATTTTCCGACACACGGATCGCTTCCCGGGCAATTTTTTGGGCCAGGGTTTTGCCTTCAGGTTCGGGATGCGTATCCCCCGCTTCAAAACGGCTTTGCCTTTTCTGTTTCAGGGCTTGAACCCTTCCCACGCTTTTTTCAAGCTCCCCCAAATCCAGTTTTTTCTCCCGGTACGCTTCAAGAAGCGCCTGGAACACCTCTCGTTGCGCCGTAGCATTATGGCAAACGAGCACCATGTCATGGCCGGCGCGTATCGTACGGCAGGCGGCCTCGCTGGCCAGGCACAAATCCCTGAGCGCGCCCATTTCAAGATCATCGCTCAGAATCACGCCCTCGAAACCCAGCTCCACTCTCAGAAAATCGTGAATAATCCGTCTTGAAAATGTGGCCGGACATTTGGGGTCAGGATCAAGGTTGAAATAGACTGGATGGGAGGACATCACGGTATGGACGCCGGCTTTGATGGCTTCCGCAAAGGGCTGGATATGGACGGCTCTCATTTCTTCCCAGGTAGTGGGAAGAACCGGTAATTGAAGATGCGCATCCAGCGGCGAATGCCCCTGACCCGGAAAATGTTTGGCGCAGGCCGAAAGCCCCCCCTGCTGCATGGCCCGGATTCTTGCCGCGCCCAGCCGGGCCACCAGCCCCGCATCCCTGGCATAGGACCGGATGCCGATATTGGGGCTGAATTCTTCGGTGAGCACGTCCACGGTCGGCGCGAGATTCAAATCAATTCCCAGACGCCGGAGTTCCGCGGCCTCTATCCTGCCCTGTTCGGCGGCATAAGTTTCATTGCCGGTCATGCCCAGCGCGAGATTGTCCGGAAAAACCGTGATTCCCTCGGCCAGATGAATCACGCGGCCTCCCTCGTGATCCACGGCCACAAGCAGGCGCCGCTCCAGGGCCTGCTCAAGCTCCGCAATCATTTGTTTGAACCCCTGCGCGGACCGGAAATTCGGGCGGTAAAGAATCAATCCGCCGGCATGCGTTTCGCGGAAAAGACGCACCATTTCCGGCGTGACCGTGTCGCCTGAAACTCCGATCATCAAAATTTGTCCAACCAGTTGCTCTAAGGTCATAGGATTACTAACAAGTGTCATTCTGAGGCCCGACCCTAAGGGGCTGCTTCGCGGAGGGCCGAAGAATCTCGTTAGATCCTTCAGTCGGCCTGCGGCCTCCTTCAGGATGACAGGAGTTTTGTTAAACGTTCTTATTATTTATCGGCAGGTTTGACTAAGTCTACAAATTCCTACAAAAAGGAGGGTGGCTCTAGGCTTTTTTTAGGGCAAATTCGCACTCTTTGAGAAGCGCGAGAGGTTCATCCGATTCCACGGCCTCACGAATCCCGATTTTCCGGCATATCTGCTCAGTCACCGCATACGCCAGCCGGTTGCTGCGGGGAATGTAGAGAATAATCGGGATATGTTTGGTGCCGGCAGTTTGCCTCAGTTTGAAAGCGACAATATCGCCCGGCAAATCCGGCAGGGGCACCTTCATCAGAATCACATCCGGCATATCCGCCAGGGCTTTGGGAATCACCTCGACACCGGTCTTCACCGCACTCATGGTGTATCCCTGATTCAGGAAAAGAGTCACAATCCCGTCAAGCACCTTGGTATCATCTTCCGCCACAAGGATTTTATGCCGGGTTCCGGACACGTTTATTTTAATAGCCGCCGGATCCACGGCCATGCCGTGTCTCTTTTCCAAAATCTCGGACACTTTATGTATCAGCTCCTCCATCTTGAATGGTTTGGCGATAAACCCGTCCGCATTCAAATCCTTGAACAAACCCTCCATGTTACTGCGGCCGGTCATGACCAGCACGGGATATCTGGATTTCAAATCCGATCCGCAAATGTGGGAGTAAAAATCAATGCCGCCCCCCTTGGGCATATTGATATCCAGAAGAATCAGGTGCGGATTATTCTCCTCGGCTTTACGCAAGCCATCCTCGCCGTCATGCGCGGCCAAAACTTCATAGCCCTCTGCCGTAAAAAACTTCCTCAGCATCTCAACCAGGGGTTTTTCATCGTCAATAATCAATAGGGTCCTTTTAGACATTTTAGGCCACGTTCAGCAATTCCCTGACTTTATATGCCAGCGCCTGGGGAAGAAAGGGTTTGTTGATGAAAGCGGTTCCAGGCGCATCCACGAATTTCCCGGAAATCACATCATCCGTATAACCGGAAGCAAAGAGAATTTTGATTTGCGGATAAATCACGCGGATTCTCTCCGCAAGCTCCTTGCCGTTCATCCGGGGCATGATCACATCGGTTAAAAGCAGGTGGGGCTTGTCCCCGTTAAAGGTACGCACAAGTTTCAGGGCATCATCACCATCCACGGCCTCGTAGACCTTGTAACCGTAATCGCGCAATATGTCAGCGGCAAGCTTCCGCACCGCCTCCTCATCCTCCACAAGAAGCACGGTTTCCGTACCCTGGGGTTTATCCTTACGCTCCTCCAAAAGGGCGGCGGTTTTTTCCTCTTTCACACGCGGAAGATAAATTTTTAAGGTGGTCCCGCGCCCAACTTCGCTCAGCACATCAATATAGCCGCCGAACTGTTTGACAATGCCAAAGGAGGTGGCAAGCCCCAGTCCCGTGCCCTTCCCCTTTCCCTTGGTCGTGAAAAACGGCTCAAACAAATGCGCCCTCACATTCTCGCTCATCCCGCACCCGTTGTCGCTCACGGAAAGCACAACGTATTCGCCCGGCCTCAATTCCATCTTGGAACTTTTCATGCCATCCAGATAGGCAAAAGGCGTCACCGTCACCTTGATTTTCCCACGATCGCGTTCGCCGATCGCATCCCGTGCATTCAAAATAAGGTTCATGAGCACCTGCTCCATCAGATTGATATCCGCCCGGATATTCCAGGTATCCGCGCAGGGAATGGTCACGATCTCAATATTGTCCGGAATTAAACGCGAAAGCATGGCGTTCATGTTGAGAATCGCATCGTTCAGATTAATTACCTGCTGGGAAACAATGTGACGCTTGGAGAACGTAAGCAGCTGGCTGGTGAGTGCGGCCGCGCGGTTTCCGGCATTTTGAATTTCGGAAATTTCCTCGCTCAAAGCGTCGCCGGGACCAAGCCGGCTCAGGATCATTTCCGCGTAGCCATTGATGACGGTGAGGAGATTATTGAAATCATGGGCAATACCTCCGGCCAGCCGCCCCAGCGATTCCATTTTCTGTGCCTGCAAAAGCTGTCCTTCCAGATTTTTGCGCTCGTTCATTTCCCTTTCCAGTTTTTCCTTGGACTCCTCGACTTTTTTCCGGGCCTCTTCCGCGGCCTCGCGCGACCTTTCCAGTTCAATGGTGCGCTCCGCCACCTTGAGGTCAAGGTTCATATTCAATGCGGCCAGTTCATTGGCCTGGAGGAGAAGCTGGCTGTTCTGCTTGGCAAAAAACTTTTCCCAGTTGCGGATGACCTTGAGCACCATCACCCAGGCCAGCATCAGCACACCGGCTGCGAAAGAAATGAGGACAATTTGCGAAAGGGCTTTCTCACGGTTTTTTCTTGAATCCACGTTGATATGGGCTTTCATGTGCCGGTCAAATTCCTGCATCCCGTGCGCATAAATTTCCTTCTGACTCTGGTATTCTTCACTGAACAAAATCCGGTAGGCCTCACTCTTCCGGTTCTCGTGAACCAGTTGAAAAGACCGTCTTTCCATTTGCACCAGAAGCCTATTGGCTGTATCGGTTTCCACAGCAAAATTCCCGGAGTAGGCCTCGGGTGCCAGCATGATGACTTCCTTAATGTCTTTATCCAGAACCGGATCAAAATCGTTGTAGCGCGCTTCCCACTTGGGATCGCCCGTGGCTGCCGCCATGCGCGCAGACATGGTCAGAACTTCATCCAGACGCATGATCTCCCCTCTTAATTCCTCCAGACGTAAATAAGTGCCGGTATTGGCGATGAGCGTGCGGTACCAGTAATAGGAATCAAAGGCGAGAAATCCGAACACCGTCACGGTGAGAAAAATGGCCGTTCCGAGGAAAAAGGCGGGGAATTTTTTTATCTTCTTGACAACGACTGGCTTACGGGGTTCCATCGCAGGTCTCCCGGAAATGCCGGCTAATCATAAACCGTCAAAAGGCTGGCTACCAGAGAGCGGAGGATTTCTGCCTGAAAGGGTTTTTGAATATAACTTTGTCCGCGCATTCTCATGTTTTTAACCAGACCTTCCTCGTCCCGCTGGCCGGTTAGAAAGATCACAGGAATGGAGATTGGAGCTTTCCCTCATGATTCAAGAAGTTTAGTGATGAACTTAATAATCCCTGGGTCATCATCCACCACCAGCACTCGTTTAGGCTTGTAGTTCATTATTCACTTTCTTTTTTATCATAAAAAAACTCTTGTATACTCTTTGAATCAAATTTTAACACTAATCTTTAAAAATTACTAATCTTTTTTGCTTTTCCCGGCCATTGATCCTCCTTGTCATCTTTTTCCGAACATGTTATCCTGCGCCAGCATGCGTAGTGTTAACTTTGCCAAACTTCCAACTGAAAAGCCCAATCCGCGGTCTAAAAGCATTGACCGGCTGCCGGCCGAAGCCATTCTCACCCTCATTAATAAGGAAGACCGGAAAGTACCTCGGGCCGTAGGCCGGGTCAAGAAATCCATTGCCCGCGGGGTTTATCTCATTGTGAATTCAGTTCAGAAAGGAGGCCGTGTTTTTTTGGCAGGCGCTGGAACCAGCGGGCGTCTCGGCGTTCTTGAAGCGGCTGAATGTCCTCCGACTTTTAACACGCCTCCTTCCCTGGTCCAGGCCGTGATTGCGGGAGGAAAACGCGCTGTTTTCCGGTCTCAGGAAGGCGCGGAAGACCGGCGGCAAGAAGCGTTTCGTATTTTTAGAAAGAAACTCCGCAAAAATGACGTTTTAATCGGAATTGCGGCAAGCGGCGTCACGCCTTTTGTGGCCGGCGCTCTCCAGGCCGCGCGCGCAAAAAAAGTGCCGGCCGTTCTGATTGCCTGCAACGCCACCTCTCCCCTCAAGGGACTGGTGGACTGCCTCATCGCGCCAAAAGTGGGGCCGGAAGTGATCACGGGCTCAACCCGGCTCAAGGCCGGAACCGCCACCAAATTAATTTTGAATATGCTGACCGTAACATCCATGGTCCGGCTCGGAAAAGTTTACAAAAACTGGATGGTGGATCTACAACCCAAATCAAAAAAACTCACGGCACGCGCGGTTCGCATCATTGCACAGCTTGGCACTGTACCCCCGGAGGAAGCGAAAATTTATTTGCACAGAGCAGGCAAAAAAGTAAAGCCCGCTATTCTCATGGCCCGGAAAAAATTGGACTATAAAACCGCAGTAAAAGAACTTGAAAAAACCTCCGGTTTTCTCGAACAAGCCCTTCAATGAGAAAACTTGCCCTCGGCCTGATGTCAGGAACCTCGGGAGACGGGGTTTCCCTAGCTCTGGCCGCTTTTAAGAACCGGCATTTTGACCTGCTTCACTATGAAACATTTCCGTACCCAGCCAGGATGGCTGAAAAAATCCGCGGCGTGGCATGTCTGTCAACTGTTGAAATTTCAAAATTTAACTTCGAACTTGGTCATTTTTTCGCCCAAGCTTCGCTGAAATTTTTAAGTAAGGCCGGAGTGCGGCCGTCCCGCATTGCGGTCATCGGCTCTCATGGTCATACTGTTCACCACGGGCCTTGGGATGCACCTCGGCACACGCTCCAGATTGGGGAACCGGCCGTAATTGCGGAAAAAATAGGCGTTCCGGTGGTGGCTGATTTTAGACCACGCGACATCGCGGCCGGCGGCCAGGGCGCGCCGCTTATTCCCTTCTTCGATCAATATTTTTTCGGGGGCGGCCCGGCGCGTGCCATGCAGAATATCGGCGGCATGGCCAATGTCACTTTGGTCGGAAAATCCGTGTCGCCCGTAGCATTCGATAACGGGCCCGGCAATGTCTTGATCGATTGGGCAGTCGAAAAAATCTCAAAAGGAAAATACTCCTTTGATGCGGACGGCCGCATGGCCCGGCACGGCGTGATTGACATGCAATGCGTACGGGCCATGGCATCACACCCCTATTTCCTGAGAAACCCGCCTAAATCAACCGGACGGGAACTGTTTAATGAAACTTTTCTGCCGACTTCCCTGCTTCTGGAGAAAAAAGAAAATCTTATAGCTACACTCACTTATTTCACCGCCTACATCATCCGTGAAAGTTATCGCCGGTTTCTACCATCGCAGCCTTCCGAAATCATCGTCAGCGGTGGGGGGGCCCTGAATCATACGCTGATGAATCATTTGTCCAATCTTTTTTATCCCATCCCCGTACGTTCCATCGCCTGCCGGGGCCTGCATCCGCAGGCCAAAGAGCCCCTGGCGTTTGCCTTCTTTGCCCTGCGCGCCCTGGAAGGAAAAATCAATCATCTGCCGCAAACCACGGGCGCGCATCGCGCCTGCATTCTTGGCAAAATTATTCCCGCAAGGCCGCCCCATGCAGACGCATGGGACTGTATTACCTGGCGCCGAGCGGGCGCCTTTACGCCGGCATATGCAGCCTCTTGATTGGATCGTCGTCGCCATCTATTGCCTGGCCAGTTTAGGGTTGGGCCTTGCGCTCACAAAAAAAGCATCTTCCGGCGTTGAATCCTATTTTTTGTCAGAACGCCGGCTCGGCTGGTGGCTGGCCGGGACGTCAATGGCCGCCACGGCTTTTTCTTCCGACACGCCGCTTCTGGTGACCGGCATTGTGAGACGCCGCGGGGTGTGGGGAAACTGGGAAATTTGGGCGCTCGCCATCAGCACCATGGCTGCGGTGTTCTTTTTTTCTAAATTATGGAAACGCTCGGGTGTCATGACCGAAGTGGAATTGGCCGAAATCCGCTACAGCGGAAAATCCGCGGCTTTTTTAAGAGGGTTCAAGGCCCTTTACTGGGGGATTTTTTACAACGCTTTTGTGATGGGCGCCTGGCCTGTCACCGGCCTTACCAAAGTCATGCAGGAAACCACGCATTGGGATAAGACCACTTCCATTTTTTTCTGCCTTGGACTGACTGCGTTTTATTCCACGCTGTCCGGCTATTGGGGAGTGATTCTCACGGATTTTTTTCAGTTTTTTGTGGCCATGATAGGTGCCATTCTGCTTGCCTTTTATGCCGTGAATGCCTGCGGCGGCATGCCGGTCCTGGTCGAGAAATTAAGCCACACGGGCAAGCTCGATTTTTTTCCTCCTCTCGAAGGCGCTTACGCTCCTCTCGAAGTCTTGAGCTCGCCCTTTGGCTGGTTCCTTGGTCTGATTTGCATTCAATGGTGGGCGTGGAAAAATACGGACGGCGGCGGCATTATCGTGCAAAGAATCGCTTCGTGTAAAAACGAAAAGCAGGCCATTCTTGCCACGCTCTGGTTCAATATAGCCCAGTACGCACTCCGCTCCTGGCCGTGGATTATCACCGCCCTGGCCTCGCTGATTTTGCTTCCCGACCTTGCCGATCATGAGCGGGCCTATCCGCGGCTCATCACATTGCTGCTTCCAGCGGGAGTGCGCGGCATCATGGTAGCCTCATTTTTTGCGGCCTTCATGTCCACCATGAGCACGCACATCAACTGGGGGTCCTCCTACTTTGTGAATGATTTTTACCGCCGCTTCCTGCGAAAGGACGCTGAAGACCGGCATTACGTGCGTGTGGGGCAATTGGTTTCCCTGTCGCTCGCCGCGGCCGCGGCGGTGGTGGCTTTTTTCACGGAAAGCATTGGCCAGGTTTTTACCTTTATTCTAAATCTAACCGCCGCGATTGGGCCGGTTTATCTTCTTCGCTGGCTCTGGTGGCGGATCAATCCCTGGAGCGAGATCGTGGCCATTGCGGTCAGTTTTCCCGTGATTCTTGCGCGGCCCATCGTCTTCCAGACATTCGGAATTCCCCACAATCTCACCTTCGATCTTTTATTCATGATAGGAGGGAGCATGATTTTCTGGCTTCCGGCCACGCTTCTCACCCCGCCGGTGCCTGAGGAAACCCTGGCCAATTTTTGCCGCAAGGTCCGTCCGCCGGGTTTTTGGCGCGAATGGAAAGTTAAAAGTCAACAATGGGGGCCTAGCCTGCGTCTCTGGATTGCCTCCACGGTAGCGCTTGCCGCCACCACGGCAGGACCTTTGGAATGGCTGCTGGGTAGGAAAATGGAGGGACTTTTAAGCGCGACGCTAGCGGTTTTATTCTGGGCTTACACGATAAAAGGGCTCAACAACTCACATGCCGACGATATTGTATCCGCAGTCGACGTAGATAATCTCTCCCGTGATTCCGCTTGAAAGCGGACTGGCAAGAAAAAGCGCCGTGTTGCCCACTTCTGTGATTTCCACATTTCTTCCGAGTGGCGCCTTGTCGCGGTGATGCGCCAGCATATCCGTGAATCCCGAAATGCCGCGCGCGGCCAGCGTGTTGACCGGCCCGGCAGAAACGCCGTTGACCCGGATATTTTTTTTACCCAAATCATAGGCCAGGTAGCGTATACCGGCCTCAAGACTCGCTTTGGCCAGGCCCATCACGTTATAGTGCGGAACAACTTTTTCTGCGCCCAGATAGGTGAGGGCAATGATACTTCCGCCTTCCTTTTCCATGAGCGGTTCCGCAGCCTTGGAAAGCGCGAGCAGTGAATAAGCGCTCACATCCTGCGCAATCTGGAAACCGTTCCTTGACGTGTCAACAGTCCTGCCCTCAAGCTCTTCCTTGGGCGCAAAAGCAATGCAATGAATCAGAATATGAAGGACGCCGAAACTCTGTTCCAGCGCACCAAAAACCGATTTAACTTCGTCGTCCTTGGTGACATCGCAGGGCAGGATGGGTGACTGTTGCCCAAGCGTGCCGGCCAATTCCTCGACGCTCTCTTTGAGGCGTTCCCCCTGGTAGGTGAAAGCAAGCTGGGCGCCCTCACGCGCCAGGGCCTGCGCAATGGCCCAGGCAATGCTGCGTTTGTTGGCAACGCCGAAAACCAGACCTTTTTTTCCTGACAGTAGCATTCGCAAAGGGTAAACCAAAGTTTTTACGCTGTCAAGACTCCTTTTGTTATAATTGCATCGCCGTATGAAAAAAATTCTTCTCATCTTATACTTTTGTTTGGCTGCGTTCCGGCCGGCTGCGGTTCTTGCTCTGGAAAACCCGCCGCCTAAGGATGAGTTTGCAAACGCCAAACTCGTTCCAGACCGCAAACCCGACCTCCCCACCTATGCCGAACTTGTTTATCTCTCGGATCACCCGTATCCTCAGGGCGCCCTGAAACGAAAGGTTCAAAAACTTTTCCACACTCCTTTTGTGAGCAACCAGGCTACAAGAAACGGCATCCGCCCGCACCGGCCCTCCGATCCCCGGCTGGGGCCTTTCCTTCGGGTGATGAGCTGGAATATCGAAAAATCCCTGAATCTTCCCCAAGCGATTCAGGCCTTTACCAGCCCCCGGGATTTTTCCCTCTTGATTGATACGAACCGATACCCGCCGGGGTCGCCGAAATATGAAGAGATCATGGCCCAACGGTCTCTCCTGAATGATGTCGATGTTTTAATTCTCCAGGAAATGGATTGGGGCGTGAAACGCTCGGGGTACCGCCAATCGCCCAAAGAACTGGCGGAAGCGCTTCATATGAATTACGCTTACGCTCCCGCTTATCTTGAAATCGACAAAGTTAACCTCGGTATTGAGAAATTTGAGAATCCGGACGGAAGCCTGAGCACGGAGGTGGCCAAAAGAATCGAGGTGGATCCCGAAAAATACAGGGGGCTTTTCGGTTCCGCCGTACTTTCAAAGTACCCCATCATTAAAGTTGAGGCCTTTCCGCTGATCTACCAGGGATACGACTGGTATGGAGGGGAAAAAGATAAATTCTCCTTGCTTGAGGCAGCGAGGAGAAAAGCCGCTGAAGGCGTGTTTTTGGAAAAACTTTTCCGGGAAATGAAAATCGGGGGTCGTAATTTTTTTCGCGTCGATCTTTACGTCCCCTGGCTTCCGGAAAAACGGCTGACCGTCATCAATATTCACCTGGAAATCAAGTGCCTGCCTGCAGCGCGGGAATTTCAGGTTCGCGAAATCCTGAACTATATCAAGGACATTCGCAATCCCGTGGTGATGATGGGAGACTTCAATGCGGCGCCGGAAGATCTTTCCCCCACCACCGTGAAACGCGAAGCCCGTCGCCTTCTTTCCAACCCCTCCTTCTGGTTCTCGGAGCTCATCCGCTACGTCACCCCGCAAGGTGCGGCGCTGGATATGACCCGCATCGCCTCCAATTTCACCAAAAATTTTCAGAATCCCACGGCGCGGAATATTCCCATCATCGCGCCCAATAATCTCTACGGATTATTTAATTCGATCCGGGAATTCCGTTTCAATGACGGCTATGTGTTTGACTTTCGGGGAGACAGGAACCGGTCCACGAACCACAAGAAAAAGCTTCTGGCCAATTCCAATGAACGTGATCTCATCGGGTACCGGATGACGTTCACGACCGAAAGAACCATTTTTCAGGTCATTGGCAAATACCGGCTGGACTGGGCTTTTGTGAAGGGCTATATCACCGATCCGGTGGGAAAATTCCAAACTTACCGCTTCGCGCCTCATTTCGGAAAGACACTCGAGGCCATGAATGACCGCCTGAAGGAGAGAATCTCAGACCACCATCCCAATATCGTGGATATTCCTTTTGAGGAGCCGCGCATTAAAAACTAACACTGCTTACGACCCCAGAATACCGCCCTTGGATTCGTCCAGGAAAATCCCTTTCATATTCATTTCGAGCGAATGGGGATTATCGCTTGCGGCCAGAGCTTCCTCGCGTGTGATCAAATCCTTGTGAAACAAATCAAGAAGCGCGCGGTTAAAAGTTTGCATCCCCTCCTGCTCGCCGTTCTGCATGACCTGATTCATTCTTTCAAGTTTTCCTTCCCGCATCACCTTGCCGGCAGAAGGATTCATGATCAAAACTTCGCAGGCGGGGATGAGTCCTTTGGCATCCTGGCGGGGCAAAAGCCGCTGGGAAATTACGGCCCGCAGATTGTAGGAAAGCTCGGTCAGAATGGAGGTGTGCTGGTCGCGCGGATAGAAACCAAGAACCCTTTCAAATCCCTGCGTCACGCTTTTGCCGTGAACCGCGCTGATCACCAGGCGCCCCGTTTCCGAAGCCGCCAGCGCAGCGTGAAAGGTTTCGGCATCGCGAATCTCGCCGATCATGATCACATCCGGATCCTGGCGTACCACATAACGGAGCGCCTGGAGAAAAGATTCCGCATCCAGTCCTATCTCCCGCTGACTGATGAAAGATCGGTCATCGCGGTGCAAGTATTCGATGGGGTCTTCAACCGTGATAATCCGGCGTTCGTCCTGATGATTGATGTAGTCGATCATGGCGGCAATGGTGGTGGATTTTCCGGACCCGACCGGTCCCGCGATCAGGATAAGTCCTCTTTGTTCCAACGCGATTTTCTCCAAAACGGGCGGAAGCGCGAGCTTTTCAAAATTCGGCACTTTGTCCGTGACCACGCGCATCACCACGGCAAGTTCCCCTTTTTGGTAAAAGGCGTTCACGCGGAAACGGCCCAGGCCGTCTTCCTGAATGGCAAAATCCACGGCTTTGCTCTCTTCAAAAATTTTTTTCTGATGCAAATTGAGAAAAGGATTTACCAAGGCTTCAAGAAAAACATTGGCGGGTTTCGAAATCTCCAGAGCGACCAGTTTCCTGTTTAGCCGGATGCGCGGGGTTTCGCCGGCTTTCAAATGAAGATCCGTGCCGCCTTTTTCAAGCAGCTTTTTCAGGCAATCGCGCAGGAATTTTTTTTCTTCAGTCAAGGGACCTCTCTTCGCTCGGCCACCTGCCCTTGCGCTTCGCGCAAGGACTGGTACTGCTCCGGATCCCCGGGCAAAGCCGGGGCACCCTCCGCTGTAGGCATTTTAAAAGTAGTCGTGGACCCAGCCCTTGAAGTGATCGACGGTTTTGGAAAAAAGCCCCGGTTTCGCGTGTCTTGGCCTGGCATCCGGTTCCGGCGAATGAATATACTTGAGAAGCCCTAAAATGCCATGATACCCGGGATGCGCCGAAAGCTCCTGCGGCGCCTGAATACCGGATCCGAATCCCAGCCGGGACGGAATGCTCAATTTGTTCTGCAAAAATTCAAGAAAGCCGTTCATCCGAGTGGCGCCACCGCTAAAAACAAGCTGGTAAAGGTGCGGGAAACGGCTCTTGATCTCGCGAATCTCGCTCTCAAAAAGGGCTAGGCCCTGCTCCAGCCCTTTTTGAATTTTTTCCTGAAAAAGCGCTGAGGGAATTTTAAAACGAATCCGGCCTGCCCCATCCATATAAGGAATAGTGTCCACCGCCCCGGCCGCGCCTGGTTCCAAGGTGCCAAACTCCTCTTTAAGCCGCCTCGCATCCCGAGGTGGGATTTCCCACTGGCGGGAGATCAGCTCCGTGACCGCCTCAGTTCCCCACGGAATGATTTTTGAGAACCGCAGCGTTCCCTGATAAAAATAAAAAAGTTCGGATAAAAATCCGCCCACATCCACCAGAAGCACTCCATCCCGCTTCTCTTCTTCTTTTAACACCAGCGTACTTGAAGCCAGCCCCCTGGGAATCAAAAGTTCGGGCTCGACTTCCAGACGGTTAAACAAATGATTCAATCCCTGATACGCAGTGACCGGCATGGTAAAAAGATGAAGCGTTACGCTAAGACGCCTGCCCTCAAGCCCCAGAGGATTTTTGACTTCGGGAAGATCATTGACAAGATACTCCTGCGGCACGGTGCACAGGATCACTTCATCCAGCGGAATCGTGGCCACGGCCCGGGTCTGGCTGATCACGCGTTCGACGTCCTGTTCCCCAATCGACTTGGTGCCGGGAAAATAAAGCGAACTTGAGATCCGGTAAGTCCGGATAGCAGGATTGGAAATAACTCCGTAAAGAGGCAAATGATACCATTCCGGATCTTCCGCCGTCTGTTCAAGAATTTGCCGTATCTCATCCGTTGCCAGTTCGGAATCCCGCACCAGGCCTTTGTCAAAACCGGCCGGATCCTTTTTTTGCCACGCCTCCACCCTAATGACCTGATTTTCGCCAAAAGAAGCACGCAAAGCCACCAATTGCGTGGTCCCGATGGACAAGGCAAGCACTACCGGATCTTTTTCTTTCATCGCCTCAAGCGTCCCTTATTTTTATTTTCCTGTTTTTTCCTGGCCACCACATCCTGAAAGCGGAGGTCCAGGTATTCAAACGTTCCCATGTCTTTTTCAAGAAGCGGCCTCAAGGCATCAAGCTTTTTTAGTTCTTCCGCAAAATCTTCACTTACCCGGATCTCAAAACCGCCCTGCAATCCTATCTGAATCCTCTTCGAGGAGTCAATCTTTATAAACTGAATTTTTTTCTCCTGAAAAATCGGCTCTCTGGCAATCATCGCCCTGATTTGAAAAATCATCCGGAGCATCCGACGATCCTGATAACGGTCATGGATAAATAGATTCATCCCCTGCGGCCGAAAATCCTCAAACACGGGCAGCCGAGACCCCGGATCGGCCGGGCCGAAAAGAAATCCATCTTCATCCATCACAAGAACTTCATCCTTCCCCGGGAGTTTGACTCTTAAAAATTCGCGGCGCTCCTTAATTGCAATTGAAACTTGATTGGGAAGGATGCGGGTCAAAACCGCTTCGCTGATCCGGGGATCAGATTCGAGTTTTTTCGTGACCTGCTCGAGGTCAATCGCCAGAACATTGTCGCCCAGGGAAATTCCTGCAATCCGACTTATCGCCTCCGAGGGAAGAATACCGTTTGTGACGGTATGAACCGAAACCAGCTTAAAAAAATCGTCGGCAAAAAGATAATGGCGGACGCCTTGAAATGAAAGGAAAAATACAGCCGCGAGCACCACGGCAGGCAAGATTACTTTCACGATCCGGAGGATCAAGCCAAAAAAGGCCGAAACAAAATCAGGCCGTGAAGACTTTTTCGTCCTGTTTTTTCTTTTCATCCTGAAATCTTTCCCATGCGATTCGGATCAGCTCCGCGCACAAATCCGGAAAACTTAACCCCGCAGCGCGCGCTGCTTTGGGCAAAAGGCTGGTCTCGGTAAACCCGGGGATAGTGTTGGCCTCAAGCACGGAGAGATCCTCTTTCTCCACCATTAGGTCCACGCGCGAGAAATCCCTGAGGCCCAGAGCCCGGTGAGCCGCGAGCGCGATTTTCTGCGCTCTTTGGGCCATGCTTTCCGGGATATCAGCCGGGATCCCGTATTGAGTGCCGCTCGTAGGATCATATTTGGCTGCATAATCGTAAAAACTCCGTTTCGGTTTAATTTCAACCACGGGAAGCGCACGGTCGCCGATAATGCCCACCGTGAGTTCGCGGCCGGCAATTTTCCTTTCCAGCAGCATCACACCATACTTTTCGATAAGGCCGTTCATCGTGCGGCGCAATTCCTCCGCGGATTCACAGCAAAAAACATCAATGCTGGAACCTTCGTCCACGGGTTTTATAAAAACCGGAAATGAAAGCGCCGGTAGCTTGGCCTTCCAATCCCCGGCGGAAAGCATCTCAAACGCAGGGGTCGGAATGCCGGCCTCAAGAAATATTTTTTTGGCCGTGATTTTGTTAAAGGCACGCGCGCTGGCCTCGGGTCCCGAACCCAGATAAGGGATGCGATGCTTCTCCAGGATGGTTTGTACCAAGCCGTCCTCGCCGCCTGCGCCGTGCAGGGTGATAAAAGCAAAATCAAAAGAGCGTGCTGAAAAGGCGCTGGAAAGATCCTGGGAGAAAATCTCAACGGGCCCGGCTTGAAAACCTTTTTCTTTAAGCGCCGCGAGAACCGCGCGGCCGGAACGGAGGGAAATTTCTTTTTCGCTGGAAAATCCTCCCATCAGCACACCGATTTTTATGGCAGGGGGGAGCACTTGCTTTTTACCTTTCCTAAGCTAAAATGAGTAAGACTCAGACCGACAGCGGGGCTTCGCTTGAAATGTATTTCACCTCAAGCTCCAGCTCCGCACCAAATTTTTCTTTGACCCTGTCTTTTGCAATCTCAATCAACTCGAGGACGTCTCTGGCTCTCGCCTGTCCCAAATTGACAATAAAGTTGCCGTGTTTTTCTGAAATCTCGGCATCGCCGACCCGGCAGCCCCGAAGACCACAACGATCGATCAATTGCCCAGCCGTAAATTCAATATTTTTTGGATTTTTAAATACCGACCCGGCGCTGGGATAATTCAAGGGCTGCACCCCGCTCCGGTAATCGATGTTGGCCTTGAGTTCGCGCAGCGCTTCTTCGCGCGGCACGGACCGCAGCCGGAAGGTTGCTTCTACCACCACCTGGCCGGCAAGACTGCTTGAGCGGTACTGAAAATCAATATCTTCGGGTTTAAGGGCCTGCGGCATGCCGTCCGGTCCCAAGATCACGACTTCCTCAATCCAGTCCGATATTTGATTGGTTTTTCCGGGATGCCGGCTATAGCCCGCGTTCATCACCAGGCCGCCGCCCACCGTGCCGGGGATCGTGCTCACAAATTCCATGCCGCCCAACGAATGGTCCGCGAGAGTATGCGCCAGCTGGATAAGCCCCACGCCCGCAGACGCTTTCACCAGCGGCCCATCGATTTTGATGCGGTGAAGCTCTAATTTTTTCAGAGAGATCACCAGGCCGTCAAACCCCTCATCGGAGAAAAGAATATTGCTGGCATTCCCGATTAAAATCCAGGGCATGCCCTGGGCCTCTACTTCGCTAATCAGAAACGAAAGATCGGAACGGGTCAACGGTTCGGCAAAATACTGGGCCTTGCCGCCGATCCTGAAGCTTGAATGCCTGGCAAGCGGCTCCTCACGCCTGAATTTACCATTGGGTTCGAACAAAAATGGCATGTTCAGCCTGCCTTTTTTAAGCTTGAATTTCTATTCCGCAGACTTTCCACAAAAAGGTCCGCCACTTCGGTGATATCCCCGGCTCCGAGAAACGCAATGATTTCATTCGGCTCCAAATGTTTCAGAAGATATTCAATCACCTCTTCCTTAGGAATGCGATGAATGTCGGGGTGACCGGTGTCCGTGACCGCATTGTAAATGATGCTGGAATCCACGCCAAAAGTATTGATTTCGCCCGCGCTGTAAATCTCTGTCAAAATCACGCGGTCCGCAGACGCAAACGAGGATCCAAAAGTTTTAGCCAAAGAAATCGCCCGGCTGTACCGGTGCGGCTGAAAAATGCAGGTCACTTTACGGCCTGAGGCCTTGAGGGCGCTCAAACTGGCCTCAACCTCGGTCGGATGATGGGCATAATCATCCACCACCAGAAGGCCCGGCTCATCCCATTTTTGCTCCAAACGGCGCCGGGCTCCCAGAAACTTAGGCAAATGCTTCAAAATATCGTCCAAGGGAAGGCCCATGGTATAAAGAAGCGCAATGGCGCCGAGGGAATTCAGCACATTATGGCGTCCGGGAATGGAAAGCACCACGGTTCCCAGCTTTTCCCCCTTGTGAAGTAATTTATAGGACAAAGAAAGGCCTTGAAAACGGATGTCCGTTGCCGAAAAATCAGCCGGGGTTTTTAGACCGTAGGAGACTATCTTAATAGATTTCCTTGAAATAACTTCGGATAAATTTGGGCAGTCAGAAGAATATACCACTGTACTTTCCGGCCCTAAATTCTCAAGAAATTTTGAAAATTTTGATTTTACATCCGCAAGGTCGGTGTAAAAATCCGCGTGATCAAGCTCCAGATTGGTCAGGATCACATGCGAAGGGGAGAAAAGAAGATGGGTGCCATCGCTCTCGTCAATTTCGCCCACAATCCAGTTTTTTTCGCCCAGCAAAACATTGTCCTGAAAATTGATCATTTCGCCGCCCACAAAACAGGTAGGATTTAAATTCAGCATACTCAAAAGATGCGACACCATCGAGGAGGTGGTGGTTTTGCCATGCGTTCCCAGAATCGCGATACTCTTCCCTTGATTCATGAAATGAGCCAGAAGCTCGGCCCGGCGCACCATTTTGATTCCCCTTGCCTTGGCGGCCGAAAATTCCGGATTGTTCTCCTTAATGGCCGAAGAATAAACCACCAAATCGACATCTTTGAGATTTTTTTCGTCATGCCCCGTAAAAATGACAATCCCCCGTTTCTTGAGCTCCTGAAGCACGTGGCCGTCCTTCATATCCGAGCCGGAAACAAAATATCCGAAGGCCTTCACCGCCTTGGCCAGACCGCTCATTCCGATCCCCGCGATTCCTATGAAATGAATATGTTTTTTACCGGTCAGAAAATCTTCCAAGGTATCCTCAAAATTAATTTATTAACTCGATATCAGTCTTCACCCCCTCCTTTTCCTCCCCCCTCGAGGGGGAGGATGAAGGTGGGGGGCGTTATCAATTTTTCAACTTCCCTCATCAGACATTCGCCCGCATCCGGCTTGGCCAGGCGCTTTGCATTTTCCCGCATCTTTTCAAGTTCACTACCGGTCAGAATCGACCGGATTTCCTCATTCAATCCTTTCGGACTAAGATGCGCTTCCTCGATGATGCGCGCCGCACCTTTTTCCGCAACGTACTGGGCATTTTGCAACTGATGCGAACCCGCATAGGGGTATGGGATCAGGATGCTCGGCAGTCCGAAAAGCAAAAGCTCCCAAATCGTTCCGGCTCCTGCCCTGGCTATGACCAGGTCGCTTGAGGCAAAAAAGGCGGCCATTTCATCCGTAAACGGAAAAACCTCATTTTCCATCCCGAGCCCGTCATAGGCATGCTCATAACTCGGAAAATCCGCCGTGCCCGTAATATGAATAACGGCTAGTTTTTCCCTTTCTTCAGGGCTCATATGTTGAAAAGTTTGAAAAATCTTTTGATTAAGGAGAGAGGAACCTTGCGAGCCCCCCAAAATGAGGATTTGGGCCTTTTTTCCGCGGGTTACGGGCTTCCGTGCTGTTTCCAGCATCTCCGATCTCAGCACATTGCCCACCCACACGCCCTTGTTTTTGGGAAGCTTCTCCAGGGTTGTAGGAAAGCTAACGGCAACTTTCGCCGCAAAAGGAACGAGCATTCGGTTTGCTCTTCCTAACTCAATATTTTGTTCATGAATGACGGCCGGGATTTTTCTGGCACGGCCTAAAATCACCCCCGGTACGCTGACAAACGTCCCGAAAGCAACCACGGCATCCGGTTTCATTTGTCGAATAATTTCATCGGTTTTTAAAAATGCTTGCGATAATTTTAACAGAAATGACGGCGCTTTCAATAAAAAAATCTTCGGAAACGGAAACTCCGGCAGATAAAAAATCTTCAAGCCGTCCACAAGCGGCGTTCTTTCTGTTGCAGTGCCCGAAGGGCGCAGCGAAGTTTTAAGAAAAGAGGACACGCGGGGGGTTACGACCAGCGCGCATTCGGACTTTGGATGTTTTTTCCTAAGATATTGCGCAAAGGCCAGGGCGGGGAAAAGATGCCCGCCCGACGGACCGGCGAATAGAAGGATTTTCATCGGCTAATTGGATCGGTGGCGGTCCAGACTTATCAGCAAGCCGATGGCGGCAAGATTGAAGACCAACGAAGACCCGCCATAGCTCACAAAAGGAAGAGGCATGCCTTTGGTGGGAATCAAACCGGTGGTGACCAGCATGTTGATAATCGCCTCAAGGGAGATGATCAGCGTGAGCGAATAAGCGAAATATTTCCGGAACGGGTCGGACAGCTTCTGGGAAATGGCCATGCCCTGGATCAGGATAAAAACAAAGAGCGCGATCACGGCAAAAGCCCCTGCGAGACCCAGCTCTTCGCCGATAATGGAAAAAATAAAATCCGTGGAACTTTGCGGCAAATAAAAAAGTTTCTGGGTGCTGGCTCCCAATCCCACCCCCTTCCATCCGCCCAGCCCGAAGGCAAGAAAGGACTGGATGATCTGGAAGCCGCTTCCCTGCGGGTCATCCCACGGATTGAGATAAGCCAGGATACGGCGGAAACGGTAGGGCTCGATGATAATGAGAAAAAGAATCGCAGGAATCGCAAGAGCGAGGGTGGAAAAAATATAGCGCATCCTGAGCCCGGCAAGGAAAAAGAGGACGATGGAGATCAAAAAAATAAAAACCACGGATCCCAAATCCGGCTGCAAAATAAGCGCTAGGGCCAGAATACCAAGAATGAAAAGAGGCGGGATAAAGGGCAGAAGACTTCCCTGCGAGATTTTTTTGGACTTGCGGGTAAGATAATCCGAGAGATAGGCGCCCACCGCAATTTTGGCAAACTCAACCGGCTGAACGGTGAAATTAAAAAAACGGATCCAGCGCCGTGCGCCGCTCGTAGTCTTTCCGATCATCGGGAGAAACACAGCCAGCACAAAAAAGATGGAAAAAAACACAAGAAACCGGCTGTTGTCGCGTATCCACTTGGGCGGAATGGTCATGCATGCAAAAAGAGTCAGCAAACCTGCGGCCGCGAAAATGAGCTGCTTTTTGAGAAAATACATCGAATCCTGATAAAAACGATCCGCGAACATGGCGCTCGCACTGTAAATCATGACAATCCCAATCGCCACCAGGATAAAAACCGCAATCAGGATTCTTTCACTCTCCTGTGAAATTTTCATGCTACCCCCTACGGGACTTTCCTTGATCCCGAGAGAGTAGCACTGGCGCACAAAGCGCCGGTGCCCGCACCTCAACACCCATCGAATCCACCATCTCTTTGAATTTCTGGCCACGGTCCTTGTAATTTTTGAACTGATCAAAACTCGCACAGGCCGGAGAAAGAAGAACTGTATCGCCTGTCCTGGCGATTTGCCGCGCTTCACCAAGCGCCTGCTTCATGTCCAGGCACACGGTCACCGGCACTACCCGCTTCCACGCTTCTTTCATTTCGGCGGCAGCCTCGCCGAACACGAAGCAATGTTTAACTTTCCGGCTCACAAGTTCAATCAAGGTTCCAAAATCACTGCCCTTGTTCCTTCCTCCGCAAAGGAGCAGGGCCGGCTCCTTCATGCGGTTCAAAGCCCACTCGAGCGAGGAAGGGTTCGTGGATTTCGAATCATTGATGTAAAAAATTCCATCCGGCGCCGGCACTTTTTCCATGCGATGTTCAATGCCCTGGAAATTTTCCAGAAATTGCAGGGTCTTCTCCAGGGGGAAACCGTAAATTTCAGCCACGCGAAGCACTGCATCCCAATTGGGATTGTCCGCGCCGCCATGGTTAAAATAAAGCGCCCTGGAAGGAATCGAAGACAGGATGGTACGCGTGGGCTCATCCTCCCAGTTCAAAACCGCAAAATCTTCCCGTGTCTGATTCATAAAAATTCTGGCCTTGGCCGCGAGGTAACCCTCCATGCCGCCATGCCAATCATAGTGATCCGGGGTCACGTTCAAAAGCAGCGCCACATGAGGCCGGAAAGTCCGGATATTCTCCAGTTGAAAGGAGCTCACCTCCACCACAGCCTTGGATTCTTTCCTTAAATTTTCAATTTCTCCAATAAAAGCGTTTCCGATATTGCCGCAGGCAATGGCATGAATCCCAAAAAAATTAAACAGCCCGGTAATCAGCGAAGTAGTCGTGGTTTTTCCATTGGTTCCGGTCACGGCGATGATTTCGCAAGGTGCGAACCAGAAGGCAAGCTCGATTTCGCTCACCAATGCCTCTTTTTTACGGTTCCAGACCGCCTGATAAATTTCCGAGCTGGGTTTGATGCCGGGAGAAATCACTACCCAGTCCGATTCCAGAATCCTCTCAAGTGAGTGCTTGCCCACTTCCATTTCAATGCCCCGATGATTCAGCTTCTTTTGGTATTCGAGAACCGTCTCGTTCTCGGCAAAATCACTCACAAAAACGTACGCGCCTCTTTGGTGAAGAAAAAGAGCAGATTCATACCCGCTGATTCCCAGTCCAAGCACCGCGACCTTCTTCCCTTTCAAATTCTTTCTTTCGTTCATTTTAACCCCACTATCGTATTTTTAGCGTGCTCAGTCCGACGAGCGCCAACACAAAAGCAATAATCCAAAACCGTATCGCCACCTTGGATTCCGGCCAGCCTTTTAATTGAAGGTGATGATGAAAGGGCGACATCAAAAAAACCCGTTTGCCCCTCAATTTAAAAGAGGCCACCTGAATCATCACGGACAGAGCCTCCCAGACAAAAATGCCGCCTACAATCAAAAGAACCAGTTCCTTCTTGATGCAAACCGCAACGGCTCCCAGCGCACCGCCGAGAGAAAGCGAGCCGGTATCTCCCATGAATATTGTGGCCGGGTAAGCGTTATACCATAAAAATCCGGCACCGGCACCGACCATGGCCGAACAAAAAACCGTGAGTTCGCCCGATTCTGCGAAAAATGGAATTTGCAGATAATTGGCAAAAACCACGTGGCCTGAGGCATAACTGATAATCGAAAAAGCGCCGGCTGCAAAAATCAGACAGCCGATCGCAAGCCCGTCCAGGCCATCCGTAAGATTGAGCGCATTGGAGGATCCGGTCAGAACCAGAATCACAAACGGAATATAAAAAATACCGAGATAAATCACCGTGTTTTTAAAAAACGGGAGATAAAGTGTGCCGTTAAACCCCGGATCACGGTAAAGGTACCATCCCAGGGCCACGCCCCAGGCCACCTGCCCTGAGAGCTTGGCCAGAGATCTCAAACCGCGCGAGCTCCTGCGTTTCACTTTGAGGTAATCGTCTACGAACCCGATCATGCCGAACCAGACGAGCGTGGCCACGCTGATCAAAAGCAACCGGTTGGATAAATTTCCCCAGAAAAAACTTGCCGCGACTATCCCCATGATGATCAAAATCCCGCCCATGGTGGGAACGCTTTTCTTGTCCTTGTACAGATGATGAATTTTCTGGGCATAATCCCTTTCCGTACTGCCCACGGCACTCAGCGTCATGAGCCAGCGGGTCACGGCAGGACCCAAAATCAGACACACCAGGAATGCCGTGATGCTCGCGCCCACGGAACGAAAAGTGATGTACCGGAAAAGGTTAAATAGAATCCACTCGTCCCGCAGCGGATATAAAAAATAATAGAACATGGACTCCTACGACTTCAATACATTCAGAATTTCTTCAAGCTTCATGGACCGCGAGCCTTTCAAGAGCACCGCATCTCCCGAACGCAAAAAGGGAACCAAAAACGAAACAACTTCGCTATTTTTCTCAAAGCTCATAATTTCCCGGCCCGCGCCGGATTCTTTGGCAACGTTTGCAATCTCACGCGCCTTGGATCCGACTGTCACCAGGACGTCAATGGCAAGGCCTTTCATTTGCGTTCCGATCCGGTGATGCAACATCTCCGACTCCTCGCCGAGCTCCATCATGTCCGCAAGAACCGCAATTTTCCGCCGGCCCAGGCCTTTCTGGGCCGCAAAGGAAGCCAGGGCCTGCATCATGGAGCCGGGATTGGCATTGTACGCGTCATGAATCACGGAAACGCCCGAGGGTAAATCATGCCTTTCAAAACGCCCAGAGATGGGCTGAAACTCCTCCAGCATTCCCTCAAGCTGTTCAAATGGCATACCAGCTGTGTGCGACAAGGCTATCGCCGCTACAAAATTGTCCAGATTAAAAAGAGCGTGTGTGCGGATGCTAAACCCGTAACGGCCGTTTAATTCAAGCCGGAGATTTTCTCCTTCCTGAGCATAATGCGTCACGGCAAAACCATTGTGTTTTTTCCGCCCAAAAGTGAGCACCGTCACCCGGAAACCGCGCGCCCGCGCCACCAGCTTTTCGTTGTCGCCATTGACAATCAGCGTTCCGCAAGATTTTTCCAAATAGCCGGCCAGCTCCAGTTTGGCTTCATAAACTTTTTCAAGCGTCCCGAATCCCTCAAGATGCGCGGGATGAACATTGGTGATCAATCCAATATGCGGCTCCAGAATCTCCGATAAATAGGCAATATCTCCTGGGCGGCTGGCCCCGATTTCCGCGAGAAGGATTTCATGATCTTGCCGGAGCTTCAAAATAGTAAGCGGCAGACCGAATTGATTATTTAAATTGCCTTCGGTGGCCAGCACTTTGAATTGCCGCCTCAAAAGAATATCCGCGATCTGCTTGGTCGTGGTTTTCCCGCAGCTTCCGGTCACAGCCAGCGGCCGCACGCCGCATTTTCTTCTGATATACCTCGCGAGCTCGCCGAATGCCGCGGTGGTATCCTCGACCAAAAACACGTTATGAAGCGTGAACGGCCTGATTTCATCCCAAGCGCGCTTTTCCACCACAAACGCGGAAGCGCCCTTTTCCTTGGCCTCGCGCACAAAGCGATGCCCGTCCAGATTGCGGCCTCGAATGGCAAAAAAAGCGTCTCCCGAGGCCAGCGTGCGACTATCAATCGAAACTTTTGGAATCGGAAGCGGGCCTTGGGACTCGATCGGTTTGCTGGCCAAGGCCTGCTCAAAATCTTCAAGCGTGAACACGGCCGAGTTCCCTGAGATGTTTCTCAATCACAATTCGATCATCAAAAGCCAATTTTTTATCCCCCACAACCTGACAATTTTCATGCCCTTTGCCGAGCACCAGCACCACATCCCCGGCCTCCGCCATGCCCAGGGCCTGCTGAATGGCCTCTTCGCGGTTCGTAATGCGCAAAATCTTTTTTTTCCCTCCGGGGACCCTCTGCGAGGGCTGCGAAATGCCCGCTGCTTCGCCGCCTTCCCACACTCCGGCTTGAATCTGGTCCAAAATTTTTTCCGGATCTTCCGATCTTGGATTGTCGGAAGTAAGCACCACCACATCCGAAAACCGGCTGGCTTCCCGGCCCATAAGAGGCCTTTTGGTGTTGTCGCGGTCGCCGCCGCATCCAAAAACCGTGATAATTTTTTTCCGCGCCAGCATTTTTACGGAATTTAGCACATTAAAGAAAGCATCTGGCGTATGCGCGTAATCCACAAACACAAAAAAATTCTGCCCGGTATCTACTTTTTGCATCCGGCCGGGAACGCCCCGGAAAGTGCGGAGCGAAGATGCGATCTCCTCGGGATCCCAACCCTCTTCATAAGCGCAGGCGAAAGCGCCCAGCACATTGTAAACATTATGAAGGCACGGCATTCCCACCCGCACCGGAATCATTTTTTCGTAAGCACGGACATTGAACGCGATCTCACTCAGTCCCACGCGAATATCATGCGCCATGAAATCAGCTTTTTTCGCAATCCCGAAGGTGAAAGGACGGGGATAAATTTCTTCCGCAAGCCGCGAACCGTAAGCATCATCCACATTCACAAAACTTTTTTCTGGCTGCGGCGCTTTAATGAAAAGTTTCCGCTTAGCGTGGAAATATTCTTCAAAATTTTTATGGTAATCCAGATGATCCTGCGTCAAATTGGTAAACACGGCAGACCGGAAACGGAGATGTGCAGCTCTTTCCTGATCCAGCGCATGGGAAGAAACCTCCATGGAGCAATAATTCATGCCCACCTTCTGCATTTGAGCCAGCATCCAGTTGAGATCATAAGCGCTCGGCGTGGTGTTTCTCGAGGGAATAATCTGGCTTCCGATCTGATAATGCACGGTTCCGATCAGGCCGCAGGAGGAAAAATGATTGAATAGATGCTGCACCAGGAATGCGGTTGTGGTTTTGCCGTTGGTACCGGTAATCCCGACCACGCCCACTTCTTTGGATGGATGCGAAAAATGCCGGCCGGCAAGCAGCGAAAAAATAAAACGCGTATTCTGAACCGCAATTAAAGGAAAAAATTCCGGAAATTTCTTCGCGGAGCGGCAATCCGTGACGCAGGCCGCCGCGCCTTTGCCGACAACCTCTTCAATAAAATCATGGCCATCCTTGCTCTCTCCCTTAATGGCCACAAACAGGGTTCCCGGCTTTACATCCGTGGATTGGCAGCTTAAATGAAGCGCTTCCCGCTCAAGAATGGCGGAGTCTTTCACGTTCAGATTGATGCCTTGGAGTAACTCTTTTATTTTCATATAGTTAGAATGATGAATCCCTCTACTAAAATATCGTCAAATTTCCGAAAATCTTTGGGAAAACTTAATGTAGCCCTAAGAAATCCGCCCAACAGGCGTATTCCTCAGGCGAGCCTCGCTAACTCCGCGAGAGCTCGTTTTTTTACCGGCGTTTCATTTCTACCCGCATAAGATCCGAACTCAGGCTAAAATGCGGCATTTTCCAGGTGCCCTCCGCCATGAATTTAATCTCGTACAACGCCGCGTACGGCTTCAGAAACAAATGCTTCGCGACAGAAAAAGGCAATACAACCAAAAGCTCGGGAGCAAGGTAACAGGAAAGCGCAAGATGTATGTCCCTTTTGGAAAAATCCCCTCCGCTGTAAACCAGCATTTTTTTACCCTGGGCAGAAAAATAGGCGATGGAAACATGATTCGGGCGATTGCTCACTTGTAATACAGCATGAAGTGAATCAAAATCAATCCTGGGTAAAACCGTATTCAAAACAGAGTGGCTGATTGTGAGGGAAGCGTCCCGGCCTTGGATTTCGAGCCGTGCATTTCCGGTTTTTAAAAACTCCAGCGGCTGGTATCGAAGGGTCAAGGATTTTGAGGACACCGCAAAGGCACGTTCTTGTATCCGGAAGTTTCCGATCTCAAGGCATCCGGGCAGAGAGAACAAAACTTTTCCTTCAAACTCAAACGGCAGGGTGTTTTTCAATTTGTAAAAAAGCCCGTAATTTAAAAAAAAGGGTAAAATCCCTGTGCCCAATAAAAGAATCAGAAGCAGCCATGATTCTTTTGATTTGGGGAATTTTACCCTTTTCTTGGTTGAGATTCCCTGAGTCATCTAGAAATTGTATACCTGCGCCCTATAAGCTCCTTTGCTTCAAAACGAATGCTGCGTAAAGCTACTTTATTTAATAACCTCTTCAGCCGCTGCGGCTTTTGCCTTCTTGGCCGGCACACCCTGCATTTTGCGATCCGTAAACTTGCGGGGCGAAATGACAATTTCCACCCGGCGGTTCGTCTGCTTCCCCTCGGGCGTGTCATTGTCCGCAACGGGATGAAATTCCCCGTAACCGCTGGCCACCAGACGCTGGGAATTGATATTGCCCGTGTCCGCAAGATAATGAATCACCTCAGTCGCACGACCGGTCGAAAGCTCCCAATTGGACTTCCAGCCCGAATAGTGAATGGGCTCATTGTCCGTATGCCCGTCCACATAGATGAGATTATCCTTCGTGTCCTGATTCAGAATCTGTGACAACTTGTCCAGGGTCTGCATGGCGCTGTCCTTGATGGCGGCCTTGCCGGAATCAAAAAGAACGCGGTCCAGGACCGTGAGCACAAGTCCCCGCTCCTGCATGGAAAGGCTCACATCCCCTCCTGCGAGCTCGGACTTGAGTTTTTTCTCCAAATCTTTTTTGGTTTTGGCCAGCTCATCCTTGGCCTTGGCCAGTGCGGCCAGTTGATCATTCAATTTTGCAATTTCATTATTCAAGCTGGTAATTGTTGCCGACTGTTCAGTCGTGATCCGCTCAAGCTCTTTGGCCCGCGAGCATCCAGTGACAGTCAACATCAACATCAAGCCCACCCATACCCATTTTCTCTCCATTTCAATCCTCCTCACTTAATTTTCTTTTCCTGAACCACCTTGAGAAAACTCTCCACCACCCTGGGATCAAATTGCGTTCCGCTGTGCTTTTTAATCTCCTCAATCGCCTCCGCGATCCTTCTAGTCTCCCGATACGGACGTTTTGAAATCATGGCTGTGAACGAGTCCGCCACCGCCACAATTCTCGCACCCATGGGAATCTCCTCCCCCTTCAACCCCTGCGGATAGCCCTTCCCATCGTACCGCTCATGATGATGGAGGATAATGGGAACCAGCGGTTTGAGCGAATGAATTGATTTCAAAACCTGAGCCCCGCGGTGCGAATGCTTTTTGACCGTTTCATATTCCTCCAGGGTAAGCGGCGTTTTTTTATTCAAAATTTCTTCAGGCATCCCGACATAACCCGTGTCCAGAAGCAGAACGGCCCGCTCCAGGTCCACCAGATCCCGCCGGGAAAGGCCAAGGTCAAACCCCATGCCTTTAACCAGCTCGGCAAAAAGCGGAAGATGCACATTGTCGCCTGAAAAATCAAGCTCCATGAGTTCCGTAATGGACTTGATGCTTCCGAGCGTGAGCTGCTGCGTTTCTTCATAAAGCTGGGCGTTTTTAATCGCCACCACGGTCTGCTCGGACAAAACCTTGAGCACTTCCAGATCCGTAACAGAAAACGGGGTTCCGTCCGCCTTTTCCTTCATAACAATCACGCCGATCACATCCTGTCCGATAAACGGCACTGCAATCGTCTTGCGGCTGAAATGAATCTCACCGCCCGACGCAGCCCGGCCTTCAATGCCTGAACCCAGACGTTTGCGCGCACCCTTCTCGGCCTTCTTCTCTGTGGAAAATTTCGTGATCAAATATTTTCTCTCCTCATCCACCAGATAAATAGAACAATGTTTGGCCTTGAGAATTTGCATGCTAAGGCGTGAAATCCTCGGCAAAAGCTCCTCCAGACTGAAGGCTGTGCTGACCACGCGATGCACCGAATGAATGGTGGAAAGCGCAAGCGCGCGAGGATGCATGGTGTCTTTCAAATTTTCAAGCTCGTAATTTTTTCCGGCTAGAAGAACTTCGCTATTGAGGAATTGCTGAAAAGCCGCGGCCTGACCGCGCAAATCAGCCACCGGTTTTTTTAAATTGCAGGCAATAAAAGCGCCGCGCGTCTCGTTAAAAAATTTGACGGGAAAAATCGCGCAATGTTTTCCGGCATGGCAGGTGAATCCTTGGAACTGATCCGGCGCGCCTTCCTTGCGCGTCTCCACAAACTCCGACAGATACTGCTCGCAGGTTCTTTCATGCCCCGCGGACTGGCTGTACCACGCGCAATGCGATTTGTGATCAAGCCGGCAAAGCGTGTCGCCGACCTCGCGTGAAACCGAGAGCCAACCGAGAGGCTTCGTTAAAAGAGGGCTGAAAGCCCGGTATCCTTTTTTCCAGGATTCGCTCCGGAGCAATTCTCTGTCCAAAACACCCTGATTTTTCTGCGTTTTCACCAGCACCATGTTAATGATTTTTCCCTTTCAGTAGCAACAACTTGCATTCTATCACCGCGCAAAAAGTTGTCAAACCAAAAACCGCTTTTAGACCCTTTCGTAAGGCTCAAAAAGCCGCCTGTATTCGTCCTGCGCAAACCGGTCCGTCATGCCTGCCATATAATCGCAAATCGCGCGGTAAAGGCCATCCCGTTTGGCACGCTTGAGCACCGAAGAAGGGAGCTGCGCTGATTTCTCAAGGTAAACCGTGAAAATGGCGCGAATAAGCCGAACGCCTTTTTCGGTCATGCGCACAATCCGGTAATGATTATAAAAACGGTTGGAAAGAAAGGACCTCCATTCGTTTTTGAGATCCGCCATTTGATTTGAGAATTCGACCACTCTTTTCGCGGTCTTCTCAAGATCGGCGAGAGAACGAATCTTGTAGCGGTCCAAATTCTTCAGGGTTTGCCTGATCAAATCCTGCGCCTGACGGTTGATCAATAACCGGGTGGCAAGCCGCCGCTTATGCGTCTCATCAATTGAAGTGTACTTCTTTTTGATGTAGGCGGCAATCTCGCGCCACAATGCCACTTCGGCCAATTCCCCTTCCTCGATCAATCCTGATCTTAATCCGTCCTCCACATCATGGCTGTCGTAGGCAATCTCATCCGCAATATCCGCAAGCTGGGCCTCTAAATAAACCGGGAATTTTCTCTTGCGGGCCTCGCCGCCCGCTTCGCCGTGTTTTTTCATCCCATCAAGCACCTCCCGGGAAAGATTCAGCCCCGGAAATTCGGGATAACTTTCTTCAAGCACCTCCACAATGCGCAAACTTTGCAGGTTATGCTCAAACCCTCCATGCCCTTTCATGATTTGCGTGAGCGCCCTTTCCCCCGCATGGCCGAAAGGGCCGTGTCCCAGGTCATGCGCCAGGCAAATGGCCTCAATCAAGTCCTCGTTAAGGCCCAGGACCCGGCTGATGGTTCTCCCGATTTGGGAAACCTCCAGCGTGTGCGTGAGGCGTGTCCGGTAATGGTCACCCTCATGATTCACAAAGACCTGGGTTTTATATTGAAGCCGGCGGAAGGCGGTGGAATGGAGAATCCGATCGCGGTCGCGCTGAAAGGCGGTGCGAAATTCATGCTCCTTTTCGGGATAGACCCGGCCCTTGCTGAGGCCTGCTTTCACGGCATAAGTCGCCAGAAATTTTTTTTCCCTTTCTTCAAGATCAATGCGCCGGATCATGTAAATGATTAATGCCGTTTTCTTTTTTTAAGTTCCCCAATGAGCGATTCGTAGAGAGCCTGGAGAGACTGGGAAATCACCTTGGCCCCACCCAGCAGGGGCATGAAATTCGTGTCGCCGCTCCATCGGGGAACCAGATGAATGTGCAGATGATCCTCCACCCCGGCCCCGGCCGCCCTTCCGAAATTGATGCCGCAGTTAAAGCCGTGGGGCTTCAGGACTTTCTGAAAAAGCGCCTTGGTCGCAATTAAAAGATCCACGAGGTCCGCGCGTTCATCTGCATTCAGAAGCGCGAGATCGCTCACGTGCCGTTTTGGGGCCACCATGACGTGACCGTTGTTGTAGGGATAAAGATTCAGGAGAGAAAAGGAATGGGCGGATCTTTGAAAAACGAAATTGGATTTATCCTTTTGTCGGTCCTTCACATACTGGCAGAAAAAACAGCCGCGTACTTTCCCCGTCACATACTTGAACCGCCAAGGGGCCCAAAGCCGCTTCAGGGTCATGCAATCACCTTGGGCCGGCCGTAAAGCTCAAGCAGTTCATTAAACTCCTTGAGCCGCCAGAGAAGAATTTTGGATTCTTTGGCAAGAAGTTTTGCATTCAGCTCAATTCCCTCAAGCGCGATCATGATTTTGCGTTGGACTTTTTTCCTTAATTTATCGATATCCTGAATAAAAAGCCGCACATCATCCTCAGTCACCCGCTTGTAAGCCACCTGGCAAATCCAGCGCGTGTCCAGCGCCTTGGCCTCAACCGGAAATACCCTGCCGTTCGAAGGCTTGAAATGAACTTCGGTGAAATGAGGGCAGCGGATTTTCTTGTCTTCAAGCTCGACCACGTCATTTTGAAACTCGCGGAAAAGCTCCTCCACCCGCTTGGTGATTTCTTTCTCCCCCCCCTCCATCCTCTGCTGAATCAAAGCGCGCACCTCCCGCCGGAAGGCCTTGGCCGTATACTCCGCCGGCCCCACAAAGGCAAATTCGCGGCGATAGTAAACATAACGCAGCCAGAATCCAAAAAATGGAGAGTTGATTTTGAAAAACGATCCTTTTTTCTCCAGGAACTCTTCTTCCAGAAGCCGGGTGAGCGTTTTCTTGATGTCGTCCACACGGCGGTTGAGAAATTTTGCGATCTGATGGTTTTTCCTGTGCCCCATGGAAACCGCCATCAACACCTTGAGGGCTGCGTACAATGTTCTTCCCTGGCCCAGGTTCTGAAGAAACATCGCAAAATAGCGGTGAAGCTCACCCTTGCGGTCATAAAGTTCCTTCTCAAGCGCGGCGATCAGAATCTCTTCCGTCACCGGAGCTTCACCGGGCCCCAAAAGCGCGTGGGACCGGCCGGCAAGCACGCTTAAAAAATAGGGGTGGCCGTCCGTCAGCTCTACCAAAAATTTTTTTAAAAATTCGCTGAGCGCAGCGCCAGAAAGTTTTTTTTCAAGGAAAACCTGCGACATCGCAAAGTCAAAAGGTTTGATCTCGAGAATTTCAAAGTTTCCGAAAAGAAGCGAAAGGTCCTTGTTGAAAATTTCCCGGGCGCGCCGGATACGGCCGGACGTGACCACATAAAATGTCTCGGTCTGGGCCATGATGGCATTTCCAAAGTCGTGGAAGGGATCGTGTAAAAGGAGCTCGTCAAGCCGGTCGAAATTATCCAGTACAAGAAGCACTTTTTTGCCGGATTCTTCCCCGAGAATCTGGGTGAGGGACAAAAGTTCGCGAAACGCCGGGTCCCACTCCTCAGCCGCGAGTTTCTTCTTGATCTCGCGCATTTTTTTCAGTGTTTTGGGAATGAAACGTTTGCTTTTGCTGATCAGCCCTGAAAATTCGCCCTCGGTATCTTCCTGCCTGCTTCTCAAGAAAGCGGCCAGCAGGGAACCCATGAATTTCTGGGCAAAATAATCAAAGGGTTCCGGAAGCACTTCCGCGTAAACGGCAATGAGCGAGGGATCTTGCAAGCCTAAAAGAAAATGCTGGACCAGGGAACTTTTTCCGACAGACTTGGGACCGATGAGCCCCACGTTCTGGCGGTATCCTTTAAGAAAAGATTGAAGCCGCTTTTCCAGCGCCTGAAGAATCTCTTCACGGCCGAAAAATTCGGCTCCTAAAACCGGATCGGTTTCCATGGAGGCTAAGCCTTGTCAGTTAAGTATTGCAGAGGGTCCACAGGCCGGTGATGATGCCTGACTTCAAAATGAAGAAAAGAGGATACGGCCCTGCCGCTGGATCCCACGCGGCCAATCATCTGTCCTTTCACAACCTGCTGTCCCAATCGCACCAAATTCTCCGAATTATGGGCGTATACGGTTTGAAATCCATCCCGGTGATCGAGAATAATGATCCGTCCAAATCCCTTGAGCTCGTCGCTCACAAACGATACTTCCCCTTCAAGCGCCGCCTTGATAGAAGCCCCCTCCGGCGCCTGAATATCGATTCCCTTGTTGCTGATATCATCTTTGAGATTCCCGAACGCGGAAAGAACCTGCCCTTTCACGGGCCAGTCAAATAAAGGAAAAGACGCGGGCTGCCGGCGAAACAAGGAACGGCTTCCTGCCGTAAACTTCGGCAGAGAAAATGAGGCGGGGGGCGAATCTTCAGTAGGAAATTTTGTAGTAGTGCAGCCGGTCAGCAGAACGAACGAGCCAATCCAATGCCACAGCTTCATCCGTCCCATTTGAAAATTCGAACTTTCCCTGTCCCGCACCTGCCCGGGACTGCTTAATTTTCGGTGGCCGAACGGGCCACTCGTTTAAGCCGCCCCGAACTGCTCATTGGCAAACACTTGAAAGAACGCTTCCTTCAGACGCCTCGTGAGGTTTAGTTATAGCAAAAAAAAATGGACCATTCAAGAAAAACTTTGGGATACCGTCTCTTTTTCGCAGCTTATTCTCTGTTCATCAACCGCATCCGCGGTTAAAAGAAGCACGGGGAGAATGTGTGGGACTGCAGAAAGGGTCAGGGGAGTTTTACCGAAGAGATCGCCGTCCAGTTGAACGGGAATTTTGCGGTCGGTTTCAATGCGGAGCGAGCGCGTTTGAAAATAAAGCACGTCCTGATCTTCCAAATGACGGCCAGCAAGCACTTTGAAGAAGTGTCCGATGAAATGCCAGAGACTTTTTGATTGAAAAACGCAAATATCCAGAAGCCCGTCGTCGATCTTGGCACGCGAAGCCACGCGAATTCCTTTAATGCCGTAAGCGCGGGCATTGCCCACCACAATGATCCAGGTTTTCTCGACGGTCACGGTCTCTCCAGGCGGGTCAAGAAAGTGCAGCGTTGCCTGAAAAGGCCGGTGTCCGCTCACATGCCAGAAGCCCGAAAAAATATAAAGCCCCCATCCCAGCCAGCGTTTCAGAACAGGATCCACGCCCTGAACCGCCACCGCATCCATTCCGATGCCAGCCATGAGCGCAAAATAATGGGGGGAACCGCTGCGGTCTTCGTTTTCCACCCGGCCAAGATCGATGGTCCTGACTTTTCCATATTTAAGAAGACGCGGAAGATTCTGGATGTCGTGGCTTAGATTTAATTCATGCGCCAGAAGATTGGCCGTGCCGGAGGGAATGGGGACAAGAATGACATCGGACCTTGCCAGAGCTTGAGCGGCTTCGCGGATCGTGCCGTCGCCCCCGAAAACCAGCACGTGCGAATAGCCTCCGCGGCAGGCCTCGGCGGCAAACTGCGTGGCATCGCCTTTTTTTTCCGTAACTTTTGTTTCAAAGGGGATGGATTCCGACTTGAGGATTTGTTCTATCTCGTGAAACCGGGCCGCCCGCCAAATCCCGCCCGCAACAGGATTGCGAATCACGAGAACATTCATTTCAATTTTTGCCGAGCAAGTTTTGGAACTCCTGCTCCAGGCCTTCCGTAATCTTGGCAAAGGCCTTCTCGTAGGTTTCCTCTTTTCCGTCAATAATGGTAGAGACTTTAAGGATTCGCACCTTGGGAGGCACGGTAGGGTAAGTATTACGGAGATAATTATGGTCTTCCTCAGACACGGCCACCACGGCATCGGCCTGGCCGAGCAATTGATCAGTCACGGGCTGCACCTGGAAATCGCTCACGGGAATATTTCTTTTTTTGAGCACTTTGAGCGCCCCGCTGTCCTGCTTGAGTCCTTTATTAACCACCAAGCCGGCCAGTTCAACTTTCACACGGCCGACAAGCTTGAGTTCATTTAAGCGTTTCTTGAAATAAGCAAAAGACATTAGCCCCCGCGCTTGTCCGTCATTGGAAACAATTAAATAATTTTTCTGTTCCTTCATTGGTAATCTCCTCCTTTTCATTGCACAGGGATAGTCTTGGCTTCTGCCGCAGGCGGGAGAACCGCTTTCATGGCCTCCACGGTCAGCACGCCGTTTTCATATTTGGCGTTCATGGTTTCTTCCTTGACCGGGGCGGGAAGCTTAAAGGTACGCTGAAAACTTCCACTGAACCGTTCCTGCTTGTAAACCTTTTTGCCTTTCTCGTCTTTTCTTTCCTCGGTCTTGCCCTGCCGCTCTCCGCTGACGGTCAGCAAGTCGTTTTTCAGCATCACCTGGATGTCTTCTTTTCTCATGCCGGGAAGATCCAGCGTGATGGCCAGCTTGTCGCCCTGATCTTCCACATTGGCGGCCGGCTCAAAGGGATGCGAGGGGAATAAATAATCCTGGGGTGAACGTTTTAAAGTCTGCGGCAAACTTTCGTCAAAAAATTTCTGAACTTTAGCGCGGAGCGCTTCCATTTCCGCCTGCGGATCCACCGCAGAGGCAACCCGCACCGTATCCTGGCCTGCAATCTGCGGAGCTGCCTGGTTGCTTTCCTGATCAATGTTCATGTCAATTTTGCGAACCGTAGTCTGCTCTTTTTGCTCCTTGCCGGCATAAAGAGAACTTGCTCCCGCTACGAATATCAATAAAATTATCAGAACTTTCTTCTTCATTGAATTCTACCCTCCTTCTTTAGACCGCGCATTCTCCCTTGCCGGCCTTCAGATGAAATTCCGCATCATCGCCCCAATCCATGTAGGCCTTGGGATCTGCGGCGTAACTTTGAAGAACCGTGAATTCCTGGAGAGCGGCCTTGATGGCTTCGGCGCCGAAACGATGGATAAACGCCTCAAGACCTTCCGCGTCGTTGAGCCTTTTTTCCCGGTAGAGCGTGATCAGCTTTTTCACCACATCCGGGACTTTGCTGGCCGGAATCTTGAGACTGTTTTTTCCGAACACGGCCTTGCCTTCCGCTGTGGAGCCGCCCAGCATCATTTGATAATGCGGAACCGCATGGCCGTCAAGGCTCCGGGCGGAACCGAAAAAACCGATGGTTGCGATATGATGCTGGCCGCAGGAATTCGGGCAGCCGGAAATTTTGATGGTGGTGTCTTTCAGGTCAGAAAGCTGACTCAGCCCGTTGAAAAAAAGTTTATCCAGTTCCGCCGCCAGGCCGCGGGATTTGGTGACTGCGATATTGCAGGTGTCGGCTCCGGGGCAGCGGGTGATATCCACGAAATGCTCGGCGCCCGTGAAGGCAAGCCCGATTTTTTTCAAGCCTTCATACACCGAACCGAGCACGCTCTCATGCACCCAGCGGATGAGCAAATTTTGCGCAATAGTCGTCCTAATCCGTTCTCCCGCGTACTGGCGCGCGATCTGGGCCACCCCTTTCATTTGCGGAACGTCCATATCGCCCAGCGGGCAGCGGACATGGACTGAAAAGTATCCCTTCTGCTTTTGCGGAAAAAGATTGGTTTTTTTCCAGTGCTCAAATTCCGGATCGGCCGAAAAATTTTTTCCCTGCTCGATTTTTTCGGGTTCCGGAGCTAATTCTTCCGCATCCTGAATTTTCACTTGCGCCAACCCGGAACCCGTGGCCAGCACCGCCTTTCTTTCCGCGAGAATCAGAGCTTTGAATTCTTCCACGCCCATTTTCTCGAGTAAAAATTTGATTCGCGCGCGGTTGCGGTCCTTGCGCTCGCCCAAACGGTCAAAAATACGGATAATGGCCTCGGCCGTGGGAAGCAGCCAATCCACGGGCGTGAACGGCTCCAGAAGCTGGGCCACACGCGGAAAAGCGCCTAACCCTCCGCCGACATACAGCCGAAACCCTTTCTCTGTTTTGCCGTTTTGCTCTCTCCCCGCCGCCACAGCACCCAGGTCATGAATGGGAGTGCGCGCATGGTCTTCGGCACATCCCTCAAAAGCGATTTTGAATTTTCTAGGAAGATTCTGGTTCAGAGGATTTCTTAAAAGATACTGCACGGTCGCCTCGGCATAAGGCGTCACATCAAAAAGCTCATGGGGTGAAACACCGGCGTAGGGGCAGGCCGTCACATTGCGCACCGTGTTACCGCAAGCTTCGCGTGTCGTGAGCCCGGTTTTGGCCAGCACTTTGAGAGCGTCCGGCACCTGCGGCCTCCTGATTTCATGGAATTGAAAATCTTGGCGGGTGGTGATATGGCCGATTTTTTTGGGGGTAAAAAGTTCCGCAAGTTCAGCCATGGCATCGAGTTGATCTGAATTGAGAATACCGAGAGGAATTTTGACCCGGATCATGTGCGTGTCCATAGATCCGCGGATGCCGTAAACCCCATTTTCCAGGCGAAACCGCTGAAATTCCTCGCTCGTGATCTCTCCGCGCTCGAACTTCTCGATTTCTTCGACAAATCGCTTAATTTCAGATTCAAGAACCAAATTTGAAAGCATGACTTTCTCGGTTTTACCTAACTTATTTGTTTGAAGTGGGTTAAAACAGGAATGCAGAGTTTCTGAAGTCCTGCTTGCATTTGATAATACTTTTTATCCCAAATAATGTCAAGAAATTAAAACTGAGTCTTTTACTCAACATTGTTCTTTTCAATAAAGATGCCGCCCACCATCCACCCGGATACACTCCCCGGTTATAAAATCCGTCTGTGCCAAAAAAAGTATGGTTTTTGCGATTTCCACAGTGCCGCCCCATTTTTGAAGCGGCGTGGCCTTGGCTACGGCTGCAATCTCCTTCCGGCTGGATCCAGCAGGTGGAAGAATAGGCCCGGGCGCAATGGCATTCACCAAAACGCGGGGCGCAAACTCCAGGGCCAGGACCTCGGTAAGCCCCAGAATCCCGGCCTTGGAGATATAATAAGGAACATAGCCGCGATACCGCGGCCTTCCGCTCCTTGCTGTCCAATCCGAGAAATGGATAATTCTTCCCTGCCCACTCTTTTTCATCAGGCGGAAGGCCTCAAGAGAAAGCCAGTAAGCGCTTTTCAAATTGGAGTTGATGGAGTCATCCCAGTCCTTTGGTTTAAGATCTGCAAGCGCTTTTTTTTCGTAAACCGAGGCCATATTGACAAGAATATCAAGGCGCTGAAATTCTTTTCTGATTTTTGCCATAACGGAAGAGACATCTTCACGCCGCGAAAGATCCGCCTTCACTAACAAGACCTGACGGCGGAGCGAGCGCACCTTCCGGGCTGCGGCTTCCGCGTTTTGCCTGGAATGATGGTAGGCGAGAACAACATGGCATCCTTTGCGGGCAAGCAGGGAGGCCGCTTCTTCGCCCATGCGCGCGCCTCCAGTGATGAGAGTTACTTTATTTTTAAGGTCCATAAAATTTAAAAAGCGGGATGGGAATCCGGTCAAACTTATTCCGGTTTAAGCAGAAAAAATTAAAACCGGGAATAGGAGAAAAATGAAATTTCAAACTTTTTGGGGGGGTCGACTTACAAATTTTGCGTTTAAATTCGATTTGAGACATTTTTTTGAAATCGTTAAGGTCCAAGCCCTACGCTTTTTGCCTTTAAAAAATGTTTTATCTGCTTTTAAAATAAAAATTCGCTCGGAGCGGGGCTCAACTCTCCTTTTTTCTCCTCTAATTTACACAAAAACTTGCAATCATCCGCCCGCTAGGATTCGAGCCCTTTGAGTAGCGGTTTCGCTACTCAAAGGGCTGCTCACTTCGCTCGCTGCCTTAACCAGCTTTTTCCTCGACTGGAGTAAAAAGAGTAGTAAGACCGATGCGGTTGGCATCAGTGTCTTGCCGTCTGTTTTAGCTAAAGTGGGCCCGCAAGGATTCGAACCTTGGACCAAGGGATTATGAGTCCCCTGCTCTAACCAGCTGAGCTACGGGCCCAACATAAATTAATTAAAAGACTTGTGATGATTCCAGTTTACCCGGATTTTCCGTCCGTGCCCAAATCGTGCCTAATTGCTCAACGGCATCGTGGGTGATAGCCGGGGAAAGATGCGCGTAGCGTAGGGTCATCTTATAGTCCTGATGACCGAGAAGCTCCATCACGGTCTTCAAATTCACTCCATTCATCACCAAATAGCTGGCAAATGTGTGCCTGAGATCATGGAACCTGAAATCGTGAATCCCAGCCCTTTTAGTAGCGTTGTCAAAGGCCTTGCGCCAGTTATAACGAAAATCAAACGGCTCTGAAAGAAGCTGTTTAACCTTTTCATTCATGGGCACGGGCCTCGGCTTTCCGCTTTTCGTCTGGCAAAGCAAAATAGTGCCTGTCCGCCAGTTGATGTCTTCTTTCCTGAGATTACTGATTTCACCCTTTCTCATGCCGGTGTTCAGCGCTATCTGAACAATCCGGTTAAGATCCCCACGGCACTCGCTGAGCAACTTCGTCACCTCTTCCTTGCTTAGAAAGCGCATCCGTTCGCTGTTTTCCTTAAACTTCTTAATCCTGCTTACCGGATTCTTCTGGAGGTAATTCCACTCAACGGCCTTGTTGAACATGTTCCGAAGCAGGGCCAGATACCGGTTGGCTGTGGCCGGCGCTTTTTTATCAAGAAGGCCTGCCAGATATCTTTCAATATCAATCTGTTTAATATCCCCGATCAGCTGTTTTCCCATGGCTCGGTTCAGAACATTAAACCGTTTTTCGTCGGTCCTCCATGACCTTTTCTTGGGCTTTGAGTACGTATCCAGATAAAGCTTCGAAAAATCCACCATGGTGATGCTCGGTAGAGTGACTTTATCTAAATACTTTCCCTCGGCCAATTCGGTCAGCTTCTTCGCAAAGACCTGCTCGGCCAGCTTTTTGCTTGCTCCGATTACGATTCTTACTCTTTTACGTCCATTGTAGTAGTCGATGAACCATTTGCCGTCCCTTTTGCGAACTGCCACCTATCCCCTCATCGGACTACTTTTTTTCTCTTCGATCCAGCGTTCGATTTCCTCCCTGTCGAACCGAACCGTCCTATGGCCAAACTTGATACAAGGAATCCTTTTCTGATGAATCCATTGATAAACAGTCAGTTTGGGGATTCCAAGAAGTTCAGCCAGCTCGATTATACTTAAGAATCGTTTTTGTGCCATTAAAATGTCCTTTAACCCCTTGACGCTTTACATAACAGCTTTATCGCTTCGTTACTTTCATTCAACTTTGTGGTTGATGTTTTATTTTTTATAAAGCCTTTTACTGATAATTTTTAAAAATTGAGGGTATGGTGATAAGAAAAGTAAAAAGTCGATTATTCCCCCAATGTTAATACGCAAAAACCAGTGGTTTTAGACAAAAAAACTTAAAACTTGCTCCCCAATAATAAAGGGGTCCGAAACAGGGGGTTCCACAGAAAAATCTTCAAAAATCTTTAAAATACCTCTCACTCTATAATGTGTTGGGAGTAATGGAAAAGATACCGAAATGGGTGGGTTGGTGACAAAACATCTAAAAAAAATAAAAAAATCTTCCTCATACTCTCTTCCTCACCGAGCAGGAGTCCAAAAGCCTAACTCTACCGACAATCCATATGAAGGGAGAGTTAGGCTTTTGGACGGGGACCTCTATTCAGGACAAATTGCGAGGTGAGGAATGAGGCATTGCCTCCCCTGCTATCGAAGTCCATACGGGGAGCCTCAAGCGGGGAGGCAAAATAAATTCAACTCTGAAATTTTAAAAGCTTTTCGGGCTATCCCTGCCTCTTTTTTTGAAAACCGAGGTTTTTTAAAAACCACATGCCACAGTAGGAGGGGGGAACGTCATAGGTATCCCCCTATTTTGATTTATTAGATTCTGCTCCCTTTATCTATTCTTCTCAAGAACAAATCTTATAGGAACTTTAACCCAGGAGGTAAAAGTCATATTCCCCATCCAGCTTGGGGAGAATTGCCATTTCTTGACAGTGTTTAGTGCGGATTCATCCAATACGCCGTATCCAGAACTTCTTTCCACCAGCACCCGTGCTGGTTTGCCATCTTTTTCCACCAGCACTCTCAAGACCGCCAACCCTTCCCATCCATTTTCACGCGCCATCAGAGGATAAAGCGGCGCTGGATTTTTTAAATAAGCAGTCTGGGCTTCCGTCAACGCGCCATGCACGGGAGGGATATAAATGCTCTTTTGATTTTTTCGGTTCATGCGATCTTCTTTGATTATCTTTTTCTGAATCACCTCCGGCATATCGCGAGCTGGTTCTTTTGCCAAAAAGATCTGGTCTTCCTTGGGGATATTTTTTTCTTTCATCTCGTCCTTTAAGATGAAAACCTCCATACTGGAAGGACCTGCCTCAACCCCAAACTGAGGCTTCAAGGAAAAGAAGCTCCCCGACACAAAAAACACCGAATGTCCAAAAAAGGAGGCAACTAAAATAGGAGCAAAAAAATGATGCCGGTAAGAAAAAGGGATTTTCATGGTTTCTCCGACTCATGCACAATATTGATCTGTCTGGCTCCGGCCTGACGAGCAATATCCATAACTTCCACAAAATATTTATAAGGCATATCCTTGTCTCCGCGGATGTGGACGGACTTTTTAGCATTTTTAGCCAGTTTCGATTGAAGTGCAGCTTGAAGTTCTAATTTTGGAGTCTTGAGCGTGTTTACATAAATACTGCCCTCCCGGTCCACGCTAACAACTACCTGTTCAGCCTCCCTCTGGTCTTGTTGGACAGCCCTCGGAAGGTTGAGCTTCAAGGCGGGATTTAAAAAAGAAGAGCTGAGCATAAAGAAAATAAGAAGTTGAAAGACAATGTCAATGAGAGGCGCCATGTCCAGTGAAAGACTTGGTTTTTTCGGACGAATAAACTCCATCAACGTACCGCCTTCATTTCTTCTTCGGTCTTTTCGATGTTTGAAGTTTGAAAGCTTCCTGCGGAATGCTTGCCAAAGAACTCATCAAGCTCGGAAATGATAAATTGCATCCGCCTGGCAATTTTATCTGCGACACTTTCAAAGCCATGATAAGCGGCCATACAGGGAATGGCGATAACAAGACCAAAAACGGTGGTAATCAGCGCTTCCCAAATCCCGGCTGCCAAATCACCCGGCTGTACCTGCCCGCCAAGAATTTCGATCTTATGAAATGCCCCGACAAGGCCCGTAACGGTTCCAAGCAGCCCTAGAAGCGGTGCGATATGAGTGACAGCCGCAAGACCCCTTAGTCTTGTCTCGACTTGCTCCAAAGCAAAGGAGCCTTCGCGTTTCAGAATATCAGCCCGCAAGGAGTCGTCTCCGAGATTCTTGATATATTGTTCCGCAATCCTGGGGACGGGATTGGGGTGTTTTCGGCAGAGGGCTTGGCTTTCTTTTATCTTTCGTTGCTGAAGCAAATGCTTTAGCTCTCTTGTAAAAAAAGGATAATTCAAACGTATCCTTTGAAAATAAAGAAACTTTTCAATCATAATCGCCGATCCGATCACCGAACAAAGCAAAAGAGGCCACATGGCGAAGCCTCCCTTTAAAAATAATTGCACCACCGTTTGGTCCCAGAGCATCATGAGTACAATTTCTCCTTTTTGATCAGTTTTCTCGTTTTGAGTCCTAGAGCGAGGCCCGTTAATGAAAGAATGGACACAGCGATTCCCAAAAGTGTAAGGCCTAGCCGGCTCATTCCTGCAAAATCAAGTTCATGCAATTTCACAATCCACATGCCAAACCGCCTTCCACGATCAAGAACCATAACCGGCTGTGCTGTTTCTTGATCCACGAAAACCTCGGTTTTTAATGGATCGTCGAAAAGAATACGAAATACGGGTCGCGCTTCGTTCGTCTTCCGCGCCTTAAACGAAGGGAGACTTTCGCTTAAAACAACCTTGTCGTTTTGACCCACAAACAAACGTGCGATTTCAATCGCCAAATCAAGGTCGATGGGCGACACAATCTTCCCGGAATTGGCATCTATCAAAACATATTTTTTCTGCGGATCGTCAGTCTCCAGGAGGTATACGGGCTTTCCTAAAAGAAGCTTAAATTCAACCCGATGAATCCGGCCTTGCGAAAATCGATTCCCGTAGATTTTAAATATTTCTTCAAGGCCGACAGCCGGCGCCGCAAGAAACATCACTTCGCTTTTTGCGGGCCGGTCTTTCCAGTACCACCATTTCGCATTTGCCCGGAGAAGACCCGTAACCGCGGAATTCAAAAGAAAAATGAACAGGCACAACCCCAGGATGCGGTGAAAGTTTCTAAGTCTCAAGCCGAAGCCTTCGCCACATTCCAGGTGAAGGTCGCCCGATGACGAATCGCTTCGTATGAAACGCCCTGAAACTCGCCAGGAACCTTTTCCAAATGAATCACCTCAAAAACATACTGTCCTTGCCAGGGTGGACGAAAACGAATCATACCCGTTTCGTCGGTCTTTATCTCTTTCGACCAACCATTGGGGGCATGAACATTTAATTTGGCATTAGGAAGTGCTTCATTTTTGAAGAACACCTTCACGGCTATTTCATCACCAAGCCTTAGTGGATAAATGGCCAGTGTTGTTTTGACTTCGGGAATCGCTAGGTCTGTTTCAAGATTGCTTGCTGTCGGATAAATGGTGGTCGCATAAAAGTTAGGCTTCACAACGCCAATATCGTACTTGCTCCAATCCTGGACCGGGCGACCGAGTTCTTGAATCTGGACTGTCGAATAACCTAAGGGCTGTTTCGCTGGAATATCAACCTCAAAATGATCGTCTTTTTTCTCAAAACGAATTTCATTTTTGCCTTGCGGGGTTAAAGTCCAAGCCTCGATCTTGCCTACTTCATCCAGCCTACCTCCCGCTTTCTCCCGAAGGAATTCCTCAAATTCGCCATAAAATACTTCCAGTTTTGCAGGAGCACCTTTGGATTCTTGAGAGGTTGTTTCAATCCAAAGATAATGCGCTTGAGCAAGTGAGCTTATCGCCAACATCCCAATCAAAAACACCGCAATGTTTAAAATTCGCTTCATATTGTTCTCCTCGATTGTTTATCCTAATTTTATTTTCGTTCCAAAATAAATCTGACGGTCGGGCGAAGGCAAGATTCCAGTGAAAAACGTATCGCGGCGCTCGAAATACTTTTCATCAAACAAATTTTTAATGCCCATGAAAATTCCGAAACGGTCGTTAAAATCGTATCCGAAATTGAGATTCCAGACCTTGTAGCTTGGGATAATCCCGGTGCTTCCCGCCGCATTTTCAATCCGGGAATTATTGCCGGTTGAAAACTGTTCATCCACCCATTCCGCGGCGAGATTCGCATACACACCAAAAGGATGCTTATAATTCAAAGACCAGTTGTAGTGCCAGTTCGGAGCATAGGGAAGTTCGTTACCATTATTGGGGCCTTTGCGGAAATCCGTATCCAACAATGTAAAATTGAAACTTGTAGAAAGATCGCCAACCATTTTGGGGATATCAGTATGAAAAAGCTTTTTCGCCCCACCCATAAGATCCAAGGTCATTGCCTGTTCCCATCCGGCATGGCGCGACCCCTGACCGTTTGTACGCGCGCTGCCTTCCACGATGGTTTCATTAGTGAAATCAAAAAGAAAAACGGCCGTTTCGGCGTGAAACCATTGGGCGGGCTGCGATTTCAACCCGATTTCATAGTGGTAGCCAGACTGGGCTTCTAAATCATTGGAAGTACCTGTGGTGGGATCAACCGCTTCTTTAAATTCCGCAGGCTGAAAACTTTTGTGAAAACTCGAATAGAGATGAGTCTCGGAACTTTTATGAAGAAGATAATCAATCCCTACGCCGGGCAGCCAGGCAGCCGTTGTGTCATGACCTTCACGATTGGTGATGTTATTTTCAAGGCCGCTGCGTACGAAATCCATCCGGAAGATCGGGGAAACGGTCAGACGCTCGGTAGGATGAAGGTCAGTAACGCCATAAAAGGCATAAGCAAAGGTCGTGAGGTCATTGTCGGCAACCCGCGTTCCGCTCCTTGCCTCGCGCGTTGTTCCATTCTCTTGACGATCATCCTCTTTATCGAAATAATAATCGTTGCCGAAGGTAAATCCGTTCCTTTCCATCCCCAAGAGATCATAATCAAGATGATATTTGCCGCCAAAACCAAAGACATTGAAATCCCTCTTGAATTGTTGATTGGTCGTAGTCGCCCTAGCAATGTACCAATCGCGTGAGAAGAAGTTGTAATTAAAGTAAGTTTCGAGGTTTTGATTTTCGGCGAATTGATTGCGGTAGGTCAGATTGGTATTGGCTCGACGTCCCTCAAAATTATCATTGGAATATTGGGACTGAAGATGATTGTCATCGTACTGCGCCCGCGTCAACCCACCAGGCGTTTGTGAATTCTCATGATACCAGGAGCTTCTAGAAATAATCTCGGATTGATCGTCGATCTTGTAACTGAGGTAAAAATCCGGATTGTGAATATGAAAGGCGTCCCTTTCCCGAAATCCCTCCCCTTGCCTTCGTAGATAGGATGCCCGGTAACCTAACCTGTTCTTGGTGCCGCTGACATTGGTTTCACTCACAAATAAGCTGTCCTCTCCAAAGGTTTCCTTATTCGTGATTTCATAAGGTTTCTCGGAAGGTTTCTTTGTAATATAATTGATGACACCGCCAAGAGAACTGGCTCCGTAAAGCAAGGTCGATCCGCCTTTGATAACATCAATATGATCCAGCGTTTCTACTGGAACGTTAAAATAAGCTGCCGGATCACCATAGGTCGAAGGCTGGACAGGAAAGCCGTCTTGAAGAATCAGGACATTTCGGCTGCGTGTTGGATCAAGGCCGCGAAGCGCAATATTGGGCCGGAAACCACGTCCATCTTCATCAGAATAATTGACCCCTGGAACATTGCGAAGAACATCCGTGACATCCGTCGGCTTCTTCTTTTCGATATCCGCTTGGCTGACCACATTGACTGTGCTTGGGAAACTTTTGTAAAGAGGAGCGCTTTCCTGCTTTGCCTTCACGACCACTTCTTTCAGTGTCGTATCTTCCTGTTTTTTCTTATTTTCCTC
>OBEQ010131109.1_pt1 | contig 73055 bp, 65 predicted proteins | sample 1670901 | NCBI WGS metagenome assembly OBEQ01 (sample SAMEA104232315, study PRJEB22302) | groundwater metagenome | biome: forest; feature: aquifer; material: groundwater | place: USA | collected 2011-08-07 | depth 5.4 m
AGCAGCATTGCTAGTTAGCTCGAGTCTAGTGGTGGGGATCGCACTTGGGGTGATCGGCACCGGAGTCCTGACCGCCCAGCAGGAGCCGGCGAAGCGAACGGTGCTCCTCACGGCCGATCTCGCAGGGATCGCGGGAAAACGCGCGACGGTGTACCGGGCCGAGTTCGCCCCGGGGGCCTCGGGGGACAAGCACCGCCACCCAGTAGATACCTTCGTGTATGTCCTAGATGGCACCGTCACGTTGGAGGAGGAAGGGAAGGGACCGCGCACGGTGAACGCGGGTGAGGTCATCCAGGAGGTGCCGACCGGCATCTACAAGACGACGAACGCCAGTATGACCAGCCCCGCCACGCTCCTGGTGGTCTCGCTCGGCGAGAAGGACCAGCCCTTTGCCGTGCCGGTGAAATAGGGAGCACCACGGGGGCATGCTATCCGAGGAATAGTTCCCCCACACTGGTAACGCCGACATGGGGGGGTTCAATGACACTGATGCATTCGAATGGGCAGACTACACCCCCGTAATCTGCGCCCGCTCGAAACGATTTGCCACGCCGGCCCCAGAGAGGCAGGCATAGCCTTACGTTTCTAAGCGGTCCTTACAAGTCCAGAACGAGGCGGACCGTGGAAGGAGAGGGAACCTGTGCAGAGACGATTCCATGAGCGCTGGAAGGAGGAAGAGAAGGTGTTGTGGCTCGGCTGGTATTTCGCGATGCTCACCGCTTGTCCCTGTCTTTCAGTTTCCGCTTCAGCGGCTTCGGCCGGAGCTGGGCCAGAACCAGGAGACATTTGCTCCCCACCGGTGCTGGCCTTCAAACCGGGCATCTCACCTGCGGTGTAGCGGGATTCAGTGAAACGCGTGGCCGGTTTGTGATCGGAATCGGCGGTGCATTTGAGTGGAATATGCAGCTGACGAGTCGAGGCGTTAGGAGACGCCGACCTCGGCGCAGGACATGAAACTCGGATAATTCGCTTCTGCTCTCCTCGTCCCTTCCTTGTCAAGGGAATTCCGCCCTGCCCCCCCGGACTGCACGCGACTACGAGCAGGAGAAGGTGCTCGAGGGGGCTGAACCCCTTCGGACCGTTGATTGCTCACCCTTGCCGGATTTGATATTATTTTTCGGAGTTGACAACCGACCTCCCTGACTCGAAGGAGTAGGCAGACCGATGCCGGAGTCAAATGACCTGCATGACATCACGATCATCGGCGGGGGGCCGACCGGCCTGTTCGCGGCCTATTACGCGGGCTTCCGCGGCCTCACCGCCAAGATCATCGATAGCCTGCCAGAGCTTGGCGGCCAGCTCACGGCTGTCTACCCGGAAAAGTACATCTATGACGTTGCGGGCTTCCCCAAGATCCCCGCTAGGGATCTCGTCAAGAACCTGGTGGCGCAGGCCAAGCCGTATGGGCCGACCCTGTGCCTCGGAGAAAGCGTCCAGAAGCTAGAGCCATCGGGTGAAAGGGGGCTTCGGGTGCTCACTGACCAGTCGGAGCATCTGACCAGGGCGCTCATCATCACCGCCGGGCTCGGAATGTACACGCCGAGGCGTCTGAAAGGAGCTGAATCCTTCGAGGAGAGGGGCCTCTACTACACCGTGACGCGTACTGAGGAGTTTCTCGGCAAGGATGTGCTGATTATCGGCGGCGGCAACTCGGCCGTGGACTGGGCGCTTCACCTGGAAGAGGTGGCCCGCTCCATTATCCTCATCCACCGGCGGGACCAGTTCCGTGCCCACGAAGAGAACGTGCGTCGGCTCCTCAACTCCACCGTGAGGGTCATGTGTTCCTTTAAGCCGAAGGAACTTCGGGGGGCGGGGTGGGTCCAAGAGGCGGTGATTGTCAATACCAAGACCAATGCAGAGGAGATTCTTCGGGTTGATGCCGTCCTCGCTTGCCTGGGTTTCTCCTCCCAACTCGGGCCGATGGCGGACTGGGGGTTGGAGCTGGAAGGGCAGGATTCCATCAAGGTCAACACGAAGATGGAAACCAACATCCCCGGTGTCTACGCATCCGGCGATGTGGCCGAGTTTCCCGGCAAGGTGAAGCTCATCGCCACCGGCTTCGGCGAAGCGGTCACGGCGGTCAACAACGCAGCACACTACATCAGCCCCCGCATGAAAGTCTTTCCCGGCTACAGCACCACCATCATGAAGCAGCGCGAGCGAAAGCAGAAGAAGGGGGAGGCTATAACCTGACCTCGTTCCAGCGCAAGTGGCGAAACCGCAGCAACACGACCGCGCCTCGCACCCACCAGTCGAGCCACATCGTCAGCCAAACCGCTACCAGCCCCAAGCCGAAGTGTACGCCGAGGAGGTAGGCAAACGGAATCCTGACGATCCAGCCCCCGATGATGGCGGCATACAGCACAACCGCTGTTTCCCCCGCGCCTCGGAGCGCGCCCGAGAGCGCCAGGGCAAGCGCCAGGGGTGGCTGCAGGACCGCCATGATCCACATCAAGGTGCGACCGTACGCCAACACCTCCTGATCGCTGGTGAAGAGCGCTACCCACCCGTAGGGGAAGATCACATACGTGAGACCGAAGGCTGACATGGCTGCGACAGCAAGCCAGGCGGCCCAGACCCCGCTGCGGCGCGCAGCGGTCCCCTCCCCCGCGCCCAGGCGCTGGCCGACAAGCGTGGTGGCTGCCTGAGCGAAACCGAGGCCAGGCAAGAAGGAAAGGGCCTCGATGTTCAGCCCCACCTGATGAGCGGCATAGGCCGCTACACCGAAGGAGATGACGAGCTTGGCATAGACGAGCTGCATGCCGTACGTGACGAGTCGCTCGCCGATCGCCGGCGAGCCGATCGACACGATGCGCCGGACCTCGCCAGGATCACTCCACCATCCCCCGCATCGCAGCCACCGGCGGCGCCAAGCCAGGATCAGGAGCGAGACGGCCCCGAACGCCTCAGAAATGACCGAGGCGATGGCCGCTCCCCGCACGCCCATCCTGGGCGCGCCAGCCCATCCGAAAATCAGTGGAAAGGCGATCCCCACATGGATCAGGTTCACAAAGATGATGACGGAGAGCGGCGTCCGACTGTCACCCACGCCGTAGAAGATGCTGGCGGTCATATGTAGCATCACCTTGAAGATGAAAAAGGTCCACGTGATGGCCAGGTATTGCAGGGTGAATGTGAGGACAGAGCCCGATGCGCCGAGAAGCCGGGCCGTCGGTGCCGAGGCAGAGAGGCCGAGGAGGGTGAGGACCACGGCAATCCCGAAGCCAAGCAGGAGGGATGCCCGGATGGCGCGGGCTCGCCTGTCGGAATCCCCGGCTCCCGTGTGGTAGGCCACCGCCACGGTGCAGCCGATCCCCAGGCCGTAGACGAGACCCATCAGGAAGAGGATCAGAAGTTGAGACAGACCCACGGCGGCGAGCTCGCTGGCGCCCAATCGACCGACCATCAGGGTATCGACGATCCCGACCCCGCGCTGGAGCAGGTTGCTCCCGGCGATCGGCAGGGCAAGGCGAACGAGAGCCGGAAGGAGGGATTCGGACGGGGCGGGGACCGGCCTCACAGCCTCTGCCAGAGCCACTGGGGCGTCAGGCGAAGCGCGTAGGTAGAGAGGAGAGTGAAATAGTTCGTCAGCAGGAGGACGCCGACGAACACCAGGAAGATCCCGCCGGCCATGCTGATGGCCGGCATCAGCCGCTTGAATCGGTCAAAGACGTCGAGGAAGCGATTGAGGGCCAAGGCGCTCAGGAAGAACGGGATGGCGAGGCCGAGCGAGTAGGCCCCAAGCATCAGGATTCCGGTGCTGGCGGTCTTGGCCGTGCTGGCGTACAGCAGGATAGAGCCCAGGATCGGGCCAACGCACGGGGTCCAGCCGGCAGCGAAGGTGACCCCCACAATGAAGGCGCCGAGGTACCCGGCCGGCCGATCCGTCAGCTCGACCCTGATGTTCCGCATCAGAAATGGAAGCTTGAGGAGCCCCGCGATGTACAGGCCGAACAGGATGACCAGTACGCCGCCGACCTTCCTGACGATCTGCTGGTAGTCAAAGAGGAGCCGCCCGAGGAGGCTGAAAGAGGCGCCCAGCGACATGAAGACGACCGAGAAGCCGAGGATGAAGCAAAGGGAGTTCAGGATGATCGCTCGGCGGGTCTTGGCGTTGGCCACCGGTCCCGAGAGCTCGCCGAAGGAGAGGCCGGTCACAAAAGAGAGGTAGGAGGGAAAGATCGGGAGCACGCAAGGCGACAGAAAAGAAAGAACACCTGCCCCCATCGCCACCCAAATGGTCAACGACTCGCCACTTCCTGGCATGATCCTCCCCCCTCAGTAGGGCAGCGCCGCCTTCGCCTGGTCGGCCACGACAACCAGGACATATCGGTCCGGCGTGAGGTAGGTACGAGCGACGCGAAGGGCTTCCTCTCTGGTCACAGCCTCGATCAACCTCGGGTAGCGGTCGGCGTAATCCAGGCCCAGCTTGTAATACTCAACAGTAGAGATCAGCCCGGCCAGCTTCCTGTTGGTGTCGAGCCGCAGCGAAAAGCTCCCAGTAAGGTAGGCCTTGGTATCGGCGAGCTCCTGGTCAGTCACCCCCTGGTCCCGGATCCGACGAAGCTCGCGGAGCACTTCCTCCACCGCAGGGCCGGCCGTCTCGTTCTTCGTCTGTAGCCCCACCTGGAATGCCCCCCGCTCGAGGCCCGGGTAGAAGTACGAATGCACGTCGTAGGCCCACCCCTTCTCCTCACGGATTCGCTCCACCAGCCGGGAGGAGAACCCGCCGCCGCCCAGGATATAGTTCATGACCGTCAGGGCATAGAAATCCGGATTGTCCCGGCGTATCCCTTGATGGCCAAGAAGGATGTTGGCCTGGGCCACGCTCCGATCGATCTTTTTGACGACGATCTTCTCCTGGAGCGGCTTGGGCTCTCCCGCCTTCTCCACTGTACCCTTGCCTTTCGGCCAGGGGCCAAGCAGGGTGCGAAGCTGCTCCGTGATTTCCTTCAGTTCGACGTCGCCCACCACGGTGACAAACGCCCGTTCTGGAGTGTAGTGATCGCGATAGAACTTCACGATCTCGTCCCGGGTGATCGCGGCGAGGGAGGCATCGGTCCCCTCCAGCGGTCGGCCGTAGGGGTGGCTACCGAAGACGAGCTTGTTAAATGCCTCGCTCGCAACCTCACCTGGATCCTCCTGCCGCTTGCGCAACGCTGCCCTGAGCTCCCGCACCTTCCTGGCGATCTCACCCTCCTCGAAGGCCGGGTGAATCAAAACATCCGCCAGCAATTCCAGCCCCGCCGGTAAATCCTTCTTCAGCAAGGTCAGGTCCACCTCGCTAGAGTCCCGATCTGCCGTTGACGAGAGGGAGGCGCCCATGAAGTCTACCGCCTCGTCGATCTGGGCGGCCGTCCGGGTCGCTGTGCCTCTCGTGAGCAGTAACGCGGTCAGATTCGCCAGACCGGCCTGGCCCTCCGGTTCCCAGAGAGAGCCCGCTTGCACCGTCACCTTGACGGTGACGATCGGGAGCGCCCGCCTGCTCGCAACGAGCAGAGTGAGACCGCTATCCAGAACCTCCCGTTCTGCCAACGGCGCTGCAGCCGCGAGAATGGGCAGCAGGAGCAGGACGAGCATCAACCGCCCCGCCCATCGAATTCGACGTGTCAGGCGCGTGGTGTTCATATCACGTTCACTCTCACTATTTTTGGGCCTTCGTCGGGACCAGCACCGCGACGGTCCGGTTATCCGGCGTCAGGTAGGCCTTGGCGACTCGCTGCAGATCCTCCGCCTTGACGGCGCGGATGCCAGGGAGATAGGCCTCCCAGACGCGCCAGCCGGCCACGATCTCATATTCGGCCAGTTGTCTGGCCAGATTGAAGACCGAATCCTGCCCCAACAGAAAGCCGGCTTCGATCTGGTTCTTCGCCTTTTCCAACTCCCGGTCCGGGACGGGCTCGCTCTTCACACGCTCGATCTCGGCCGTAAGAGCCCGCTCGACCTCCTCAGGCGTCTTGCCAGGCATAACACTCGCATAGAGTGGAAAGAGGTTCGGGTCGATGCTCTCCCGGTCATACCCACCGCCAGCGAACAGGGCGAGCTGCTTCTCATAGACCAGGCTCTTGTAGATCCTGGCGCTCTTTCCCCCGGACAGGATATAGGCCAACACCTCGAGGGCAAAGTTATCTGGGTGTTTCAAGTCCGGCACGTGATAGCCCATAAACACAAAGGGGAGTTCCGCTTCCTTCTTCAGGACAAGTCGCCGCTCTCCACGTTGCTCCGGCTCCACGGCTCGGACCCTGGGCGGTTCTGGACTCCGTGCGATCGAGCCGAGGAGACGCTGGACCTTTGGAAGCACCTCGTCGCTCTTGAAATCGCCCACCACAATCAACACGGCATTATTCGGAACATAGTAGGTGTTGTAGTGGTGGACTAGATCCTCTCGTGTCAGCGCCGCGATGTCGGACATCCAGCCGATCACCGGCTGGCGGTAGGGGTGCACTCCAAAGGCCACGGCCCCCATCGCCTCTCTTAAGGCAGAGACGGGATCGTCCTCGGTCCGCAGCCGCCGCTCCTCCATGACCACCTTCTTCTCTGACTCCACCTCCTTCGGATCAAGCAGCAGGCCCCGCATCCGGTCAGCTTCTAGCCCCAGGGCCAGCTCGAATCGGTCTGAGGCGAATGTCTCGAAGTAGCCGGTGTAATCATCGCTGGTGAAGGCGTTGTCGCGGCCACCGTTCTTCTGAACGGCCTTCGAAAACTGCCCTGCCCCCAGCTTCGACGTCCCCTTAAACATCATATGCTCAAGGAAGTGGGACAGACCGGTGGTCCCAGGTTGCTCATTGCGCGCGCCGACCCGATACCAGACATGCACCGTGACCACGGGTGCCTTGTGCTCTTCGAGCAGCAAGACCTTCAGCCCATTCTCGAGTACCGACTCCTTCACCCTCGTCGTGACCTGGGCGCCCGCGAGGCCTTGCGCGAGGATGATGAGGAGCACCGTCCAGGCCGTCGCAATCGCTCGTCTCATTCCATCCCGCACATGGTGTCTCCTTGCCACTTGCACCATCCTCACTGACTCGATGATCCGTATCTGACCCGGACCGGTTGACCCACTCGAATCCCCATTTCATGAGCGTAGCCTGCCGGCACCTCCAACACCAGATCGGCCACATGGCTGAAGACGGCAAGCGGCGTGTTCGCGGCGGGCGGTGGGATTTTCGCTTCGATGGCCGCGATCCTCCCCACTCGGACCCAGAGAATGTCGAGCGGCATCAGCATCCCGTTCATCCAGAAGATGCGGTAATCTGGCTTGTCATAGGGGAAAAGCATCCCCGTCCCCTTTTCCAGGGACGACCGACCTCCTAACCCTTTGGCCTGGGCCTCCGGAGTGCGCGCCACCTCCACGTCGATCGTAACCCGGCCGTCGATCACCACCTTGCCCTTCTCAACGGCCGAGCCAGGCGGAGCTGGAATGGCGAAAAGGAAAATGGCAAGGGCGAGCAGCAGCCCTGGGACCGAATGGCGCCGAATCGCCTTCATGCCTCGGGAAGCTCTCCCAAGCGAACTGATAGTGTCAGCGGCCGGCCATCCCGGAGGAGGTCCATCTTCACCTCATCCCCCACCCTCCGCTCCGCGTCCAGAAAGGCCGTCATCTCGTCCACAGATGACATCTTCCGGCCATCGACCGAGACGATGATATCTCCACCCACACTGACAAGCGTGTTGCCGACCCGCGCTCTTCTTACGCTCCCCTTGATTCCCGCACGGTCAGCCGGACCTCGAGGCGAGACTTGAACAACCAGGATTCCTTCCGCGACCTGCAGCTTGAGCGTTTTGGCTGCCTCGGGCGTGATATCGAGGCCGGAGATACCCAGCCAGGGGTGGCTGACCCGCCCCTTGCCAATCAACTGAGGAAGCAGGCGCTTGGCGGTGTTGATCGGGATGGCAAAGCCGATCCCGACCGATCCACCGCTCGGCGTGTAGATCGCGCTGTTAATGCCGATCACTTCGCCGCGTGAGTTCAGCAGTGGACCACCGGAATTGCCGGGGTTGATCGGCGCATCGGTCTGGATAATACCTCGAATCTGGCGTCCGTTCTCAGAGCGAAGCGTCCGGCCCACCGAGCTGATCACCCCGCGTGTCACTGTTCGATCCAACCCGAACGGGTTGCCGATCGCAATCGCCATCTGCCCGACCTGTAGGGCATCGCTATTCCCGAGCTTGAGGGGAAAGAGCTTCTCCTTCGGGACACTAATCCTGATCACCGCCAAGTCGTTGCTGGGGTCACGGCCGACCAATTTCGCCGGAACCTTGCTCTTGTCGGTCAGCGTCACCTCCAGGCTATCAGCATCCTCGACCACGTGGTTATTGGTCAAGATATATCCCCGGTCATCCACTACCAGCCCCGATCCAGTCCCGCGTTGCGGCACCGGATTGGAGAAAAAGTCATAGGCAATGGCGGTGCTCGTAATGTGGACAACACCTGGGCTGGCCCGTTTGTACACTGAGATAACGATCTGCTCGTCGGTGCTGAGCACCTGACCTTCAGAGGGTGATTGTTGCGCCTGGGCAGGAGCCCCGAGCGCTGAGAGCGCAGCGGTCATCACCGCAGCAAGGAGAGACCACCGAACGTGCAGAGGGGAAAGGATGGATATCATTATCACTCCTTTTGATCGGTCAACGACCTAAAAAGAAAAGTGGACCCTCGGTCCACTCGAAGAACTGTAATTCACAAATACAAACTTGTCAACAGCGAACGCGGGCCCCTCTGCCCGCCTTCATCCCATCCCTCTTCCCCGATGCGGCAGAGACGAAGGGACGGGGAGAGCTTATTTTTTCCCAGTGTACTTCTCCGGCGCCTGCTCGAAGGCCCGCTTGCACATCTGAGCGCAGAAATAGTAGGTCGTTCCCTGATAGATGGTGGTAGCCGCCGCCCGCTTTTCATCCACCATCATCCCGCACACCGGATCTTTCGACATCACTCGCCTCCCTTTCTCCCCTCACCTTCGTCGCTCTTGCTGTTGCACCGACCTATGGTGTCTACTCACCAGCCTCCTCCCGATGGTAGGGCCCTCAAGAATACGCAAAAGCCCGTTCTAAGCACTTGAACATTTTTGATCCGCGTGATCAGCGCCCGAACTACGCCACCGGCCAGTCGATCACGGGCCGAAAGGTCCGCAACCGCAGGGCATTGGTGACCACAGTGACCGAGGAGAGCGCCATGGCTGCGCCGGCCAGGATCGGGCTCAGCAGCACCCCGAAGAACGGATAGAGGACGCCGGCGGCCACCGGGATCAGGACAACATTGTAGGCGAACGCCCAGAACAGGTTCTGCTTGATGTTCCGCATCGTCTGTTTGCTCAATTGGAGGGCTGTCACGACGCTTCGCAGGTCGCCTCCGATCAAGGTGACGTCGGCGGCCTCCATCGCGACATCGGTCCCGGTCCCGATGGCGATCCCGACATCGGCCTGTGCCAGGGCCGGTGCGTCATTGATCCCGTCGCCCACCATCGCCACCAGCCTCCCCTGCTCCTGGAGTTTCCGAACCTCCAACACCTTATGTTCCGGTAGGACCTCCGCCAGGACCCGGTCGATTCCCACCTGCCTGGCAATCGCCTCGGCGGTCCGACGGTTGTCGCCGGTGATCATGGCCACCTCGATACCCAGGCGATGGAGAGCAGCCACCGCCGCCTTCGAATGAGGCTTAAGGGTGTCGGCCACGGCCACAATCCCGAGGAGGTGGCTGTCAGCGGCGACAAACATCGGGGTCTTCCCCTGACCTGAGAGGATCTCGGCCTGTTCTTCCATTCCAGCGAGATCGATCCCATGCTCCTGCATCAGGCGAAGATTGCCGAGGAGAACCTCCTTCCCTTCCACCACCGCCCTAATCCCATATCCCGGGATCGCCTTGAACTCTTGCGGTTCGGACAGGTCGAGCCCTTCCTCGTTCGCGTGATCGATGATCGCCTGCCCCAGCGGGTGCTCAGAGCCTCCTTCCGCCGACGCCGCCAGCCGAAGCAGTTCGCGCTGCGCGGGGTTCCGGGTCCCGGGTTCTAAACCTGGATCTCGGAACTTGGAACTTGGAACGATGTCTGTGACGGACGGTTGGCCGACGGTGAGCGTGCCGGTCTTGTCGAAGACGATGACGCCCACCCGATAGGCCCGCTCCAGGCTCTCGGCGTTCTTGATCAGGACCCCGTGCTCCGCCCCCTTTCCTGTCCCCACCATAATCGATGTGGGGGTGGCGAGACCCAGTGCACATGGGCAGGCGATCACCAGGACAGCGACGGAGTTGGAGAGGGCAAAGAGAAACGCCGGCTGGGGTCCAAACAGGAGCCAGATCCCGAACGTCATCGCCGCGACGACTATCACGATCGGCACGAACACCCCCGCGATCTTATCGACCAGCCGCTGGATGGGGGCCTTCGACCCCTGGGCCTGCTCAACCAGTCGGACGATCTGGGCCAGGACGGTCTCTCGCCCGACCTTGGTCGCCTGGAACTTGAAGCTGCCGGTCTTATTCAAGGTTGCACCGATCACCTCGTCTCCCGGCCCTTTCTCCACCGGAAGGCTCTCCCCGGTCAGCATCGACTCGTCAAGCGCCGAGCGCCCCTCACGGACGATCCCGTCCACCGGCACCTTTTCCCCGGGCCGGACCAGGATGAGATCGCCGACCCGAACCTCCTCTACAGGGATATCTTGCTCCTGCCCGTCGCGGATCACCCGCGCAGTCTTGGGCTGAAGCCCCATGAGCTTCTTGATCGCCTCAGAGGTCTTGCCCTTCGCCTTGGCCTCAAGCCAACGACCCATGATGATCAGGGTCATCAGGATAGCCGCGGTATCATAGTAGGTCATCGCCTCCATCCCCTGGGGGGCAATGGCCGCGGGGAAGATGGTGAGGGCGACACTGTACAGGTACGCCGCATTCGTCCCAAGCGACACCAGGGTGTTCATGTCGGCCGTCCTGTGTTTCAGCGTTGCCCAGAATCCTCTGTGGAACTGCCAGCCGACCCAGAACTGGATCGGCGTGGTAAGCAGCAGGAGCACATAGGGGTTGGACAGGACCCTCGGCGCCCATGGGAACAGGTCGGGGAAACTCCCCAGCAGAACCGGGAGGCTCAGGGCCGCGCCGACCACAAGCTTGGACCGAAGGAGACGGATCTCCGCGTCCCTGGCCGCTCGTTCTCGATCCATTGCCTCGGACGCGCGAGCCACCTCCGGCACGTGATAGCCAGCGTCCTCGATCGCTTTCCGCAAGTCGGCTGGCTGAGTGACAGAGGCAAGGTACGTCACCGTCGCCCGCTCCACGGCGAAGTTGACGGAAGCGGTGACGACCCCTGGCGTCTCCAGCAGCGCGTGCTCGATCCGCTGAACGCAGGAGGCGCAGGACATCCCCTGTATCGGCAGGACAGACTCCTCCACCGCCGCCTCGTAGCCCAGTTCCCCGACCTGACTGATGAGTTGGCCCACCGCGATGACGTCGGGCTTATACGTGATCGTGGCGCGCTGCGTGGCGAAGTTGACGGTGGCCTTCTCGACGCCGGCCAGCTTCGAGAGGCCGGCCTCGATCTTGGCCACACATGAGGCGCAACTCATTCCGCGGATCGGGATCTCAATCTGTTTGGTCGGCCCGGACCTTCCGGGCTGGGGCGGGGCAAGCTCCACCGGGTGAGAAGTCACGCTCAGTGTCGGGGCTCCCTCGACATACCGCTCGGGCGACTTGTCGAATGTCTCCTTGCAGCTCACCGAGCAGAAGTAGTAGTCCACACCCTTGTAGCGACTGATGCCGGCCGCTTCCTCCGGCGGCACATCCATTCCACAGATTGGATCTTTTGCCATTCACGGTCCTCCGGATCTTCTCGACTGCTCTGCACCGATGCTCGAAGGTACCGGGCCACCCAAGAGCAGGGCCAAAGGCCTTGGGATCTCCGCCCAGACACGCTCGGCGAACGATCGATAGTTTTCCTCTCCCATCAACACCTTTCGGAAGTGATCGATCGTCCCACGGCGCCGTTTCAGCACCTTGAACCAGAGCCAGGGAAGCCGATGAGCCTGGCGGCTGAGACCGCCGGCGGCCTCCAGTTCCGGTATGATCTCGGTCGAAATCGCCATTTGATACCACATCAGATCACCGCCATTGCTCGCCGCCTCAAGGATCGCCCGGGCCGCCAGTTGTCCACTTTGGACGGCATAGTAAATGCCCTCTCCCAGGAATGGATCGACCAGAGCCGCTGCATCACCTGCCAGCAGTGCGCGCCGCCGATGAAGCGACGTGGTACCGCCCAGATGAAGCGGGATCAGTGCCCCGTGGGTCCGCGCCGCCCCCCGGTCGCCGAAGCCGCCCGAGCCGAGGAAGGCCGTGAGGCACCTTGAGGCGCGTTTTGCCGCGCCGCGGCCGACCATGACGCCGACGGAGGCGATGTTGTGTTTCGGAAAGACCCAGCAGTAGCCGCCGGGGGCCCGACCCACATCGAGCACCACACGGCTCTTAAGCGCGGCCTCAGCCGTGCTCGTCAGTAGAAGCTCTGCATCCAGTCCAACGGCACTTGGCTGCGGATGCCCTGGAAACAGATCCCGGGCCACGACCCCGGAGGCGCCATCAGCGCCGACCAGGAAATCAGTGATCTCTGTCTTGCCGTCGAGATCAACCTCGACCCGGCTGCCCGCCTGTCTGACAGCCCGAACTACCTGTCCATCGTGGAGTTCGGCGCCAGCCTCAACGGCTCTCAGGCAGAGGGCCTGATCGAACCGATCGCGCCGCACCATATAGGCCATCGGCTCCGTAAAGGTCGCCTGGATCGGATCGCGACCCCGGCAGGTGAAGGGGATGCCAGTGATCTGCTCCTCGATCAGGTCGGCCAGATCGAGCTTGAGCAGTTCTTCCCCCCGCCGCGATAAGCAGCCGCCGGCGCTCTAGAAGCAGAACCGGCGCTCCGCCCGGGCCAGCCCATGGGCAGCAGTCGCTCCCGCCGGCCCGCCCCCGACTACAATAGCATCGTATCGCACCGGATCGCTCCGCCATGCTACCGCGCGTAGCGCGAGAAGACGTCGAGCAGTTCCTCGATCTTCTTCTGGCGGTCCGCCTGCCGGCCGGAGGCCATCGCCTCAGCCACGCACGATTCGATATGACGGCCGAGAAGGATCTTCCGCACCTGCTCCAGCGCGCCTTGGATAGCAGAGAGTTGAAGGAGGATATCCACGCAGTACTTCCCCTCTTCCACCATCCGCCGCACCCCCTGGACCTGGCCCTCAATCCGATTCAGGCGGCTCATCGCCTTTCGCTTCGTCTCCTCGTTGATCACCTCTGCTCCTCCAGTTGCGTCCTGAATGGTAAATACCATACCGCGGTATAGTATCCTCTAGCGGGCAGATTTTGTCAAGCTATTTCAGCCACTAGCCCTTCGACTTGGCCATCTGCTTCAAGAAGGTCTCTGCCCGCGGGGTCCGGTTATTCAGCCTCTCCTTCCACACCCCTCTCCCTCACCCTCTCCCGCTGTTTGGGGAGAGGGGCGGGGTGAGGGGAGAAGGCACGGTTGAGGGCAAGAACGCAGGCTTATGAACCCGGATCGAAGACCTCGTTCACGTTGCTCCTGGAAGCGCCGGGCTTGATGCCTCCGCCGATGACATAGATCTTTCCGGCAACGACGGCTGCTCCGAGTCCGTGTCGCGCTGTCGGCATCGCTGGCATAAGGCTCCAGCGGTCGGTGGCTGGATCGTAGGCTTCGGTTCGTGCCATGGTTCCGTCCGATTCCTCGCCCCCGAAGACGAAGAGACGGCCACCAAGGGCGACGGCGCCAATGCCGCCCCTGGCCTTCGGCATCGGCCGCCTTGACTCCCACCGATCGGTTGCAGGATCGTAGGCCTCCGTGGCGGCCAGATTCCGATTCATCGATCCCACGCGTCCCCCCACCACATAGACCTTCCCGGCCAGCGTCGCGGCAGCCAGATGATCGCGCCCCGTAGGCATCGCCGTACGCTGTCGCCAGGCGTCGGCCGCCGGATCGTACTCCTCGTTAACGCTGAGCACCTGATCCGCCTTGCCTCCCACCGCGTAAAGTTTCCCGTTCACCACTGCAACGGCCAATGCCCCTCTTGGGGTTGGCATGGGGTGCCGTGCCTCCCAACGATCGGTGGACGGATCATAGCGCCAGACAGTCGCAATCGGCCTCCATGGCCAGGCGTCGCGATACCCGCCGACCACGTAGAGCTTGCCGTCAAGGACGGTGGCGGCAGTATGATGGACCGCCTCGGGAAGCGGCGTCCGGTCGCGCCACCGCTCATGCACAGGGTCGTACTCCTGGACGGCACCGGTTACGCCGCCGACGAAGAACGACTTGAACCCGCCGACCACATAGATCTTCCCCGCAACGGCCGCCGCGGCCACTTCGGTCCGCTCTATGGGCATGGGCGCGGCAGCACGCCAGCTTCCCAGGCCACCTGCGAAGGCGACAAGACCAGCGAGGAGGCAAGCTCCTCCAACAGCCGTTGCCAGGTGAGGTCCGCGTCGAGTCATTGCCTCCTCCTAACGATCATTGACACGCCCGAGCTTCCCCCTCTACAATCGGCCCGTGCCAAAGGTGCGGGTTGGTGACATCCAGATTTTTTACCGCGAAGACGGCCACGGCGATCATCTGGTCTGGATCCAGGGGCTCGGCTTGGACCACCGCGGCTGGGCTCTCCAGATCCCCTTTTTCGCCCAGCACCTCTGTTGCCTGACCTTCGACAACCGGGACGCGGGCCAGAGTGACCGGTCAGCGGGCGCCTACACCATCAGGACCATGGCCGACGACACCATCCGCCTGATGGACGCGCTCGCCATTAAGCAGGCCCATATCGTGGGCCTCTCGATGGGCGGGGCGATCGCCCAGGAAATGGCCATCAACTACCCAGCCAGAGTGAGACGGCTGGTTCTCGTGGCCACCTACACCTCAGGCGATCCGCGAGGGACCGACCTGCTCAACTCCTTCGTCCTGATGCGAGCCCGCCTCAGCCGAGAGGAATACTTGCGCGCCATCGGCCCGTGGATCTACTCGTACCAGGATTACCTGATCCCCGGACTGGTCGAGGCGGCCATCAAGAAAGGGGTGGAGGACCCGTACTTTCTCCCGGCCAAGGTCTACGCCCGCCAAGTCGAGGCGGCCACCACCCACTTCACCGGAGATCGCTTAAAGCAGATCCAGGCGCCGACCCTGATCGTGGCCGGCGACGACGATCAGCTGACCCCGATGCGTTTCGCCAGGACCCTCCATGAGCAGATCCCCGGCGCCAGGTTGACGGTGTTCCAGGGCACGGGCCATGGGCTGATCTGGACCCGTGCCGAGGAGTTTAACAACCTGGTCCTGTCATTCCTCAAGGAGGCCTGACCTCTACTGGTCACTCCTCTCCTACGCCTACCAGCTCTACCTTGTAATCGGCCTCAGTGCATTCTATCCCGCATAGGTCATCGACTCCAAGATCTTGATCCTCTGGGCCAGCGGGGGGTGCGTGGCCAGGAGATCGGCCCAGAACCCTTCGCGGTCGCTCAAAGGGTGCTCCAGCGGATCACAGATACAGAGCGGCGCGGTGCCGCGGCTGATGCTGCGGGTGGGCGCCGTAGCCGCCTGGAGGTTCCTCAGCGCGCTTGCCAACCCCATGGGGTTCCGGGTCAGTTCCGCGCCAGAGGCGTCAGCCAAATACTCCCGGCTCCTGGAGATCGACATGGCGATCAATTGGCCCAGGAGGGGAGCCAGCGCAACCAGGACGATCCACAGGATGAACAACAAGACCTGGCCAGCCCCGAATCCTTTTCTGTCGCCCGAGTCTCTTCCCCGCCACAATCGGCCGCGAGCGCTCCAGTCATGGAGTAACAGCACAGCCCCTAGGAGAGCAGCCGTCACAGTCATCACCCGGGTATCGTAATTGCGAATATGAGACATTTCATGGGCGATCACCCCCTGCAGCTCTTCCCGGCCCATGATCGCCAAGAGGCCCTGGGTCACTGCGATAGAGGCGTGGGCCGGGTTGCGACCGGTGGCGAACGCGTTTGGATCGGGATCCGGCACAACGTAGACCCTCGGCTTCGAAAGGCCGGAGGCGATCGCCATTTCCTCCACGACATTGTCGAGTTGGCGGGTTTTCAAGTCAGTCACGGCGAGGGGGACGGCTCGACATGATGCGAGGACCAGCTTGTCACCGTTTCTGTAGCCGAGCCAGGCCGTCAATGCCCCCACCCCGATGGCCGCAATGGTTGCCACCGGGAATGCAACCTGTCTCGGGGATCCGGACCGGGAAGGCTCCAATCGGCTGATATCTATCAGGTCCCTTGAGAAGCCAGCGCCGATAACGAAGCGATCGAGCCCGTAACCCAAAAAGAGAAGGAGCAGGAGAAAGAGGCCTATCACGATGGCCGTCTTCCGCCGGTTCCTGGCCTGCTGGTCATACAGATTCGCCGTCTGGATGGGCCGTCGAGCGGGCTCCGCTGGGGCCCGGCCAGAGAGGTCTGGCGCCGGTGGGACAGGCGTGATCGAGGAGCGGGAAGCCGTGACAGGGACCCCACACTCCTTACAGCGAGGGGCGTCGAACTGGACGAACCCGCAGGAAGGACAGTGCATTGCCCCGCCTCGCCTCTGCTGCTCAGTTCAACGAGAGGTCAACGCGGGGGGAGACCTTCTCCGCCTCCTCGATGTGGAAGTAGTCGGCAGGCGCGAAGCCCATTCCGGCCGCCATCAGGCTCGTCGGGAAAACCTGCTGCTTGATGTTGTACCGGGCCACGAGATCGTTGTAGAACTGGCGCGCGAAACCGATTCGGTTCTCCGTGCTGGTCAGCTCTTCCTGAAGCTGAAGGACATTCTGGCTTGACTTGAGATCCGGGTAGTTCTCCATCAGCGCAAACAGCCGAGAGAGCGCCTGGCTGAGCTGCCCCTCGGCCGGCGCAGCCTCCTGGGGCCCTCGCGCCGAGGCCGCGCGGTTGCGCGCGGCAATGACCCGTTCCAGAGTGTCGCGCTCGAACTGCATCGCCCCTTTCACGGCATTCACCAGATTAGGGATCAAGTCATGCCGACGCTTGAGCTGGACATCGATCTGCTGCCAGGCATTTTGCACCTGATTCTTCAGGCCGATCAAGCCATTATACACCACAACGAGCCAGACGACGATCAGGCCGACACTCCCGAGGATCAGAGTAATTGCCATGCCCGCCTCCCTTCAGATGATCTGCTTCCGGAACAGGCCCAAATACCCCGCCCCAGGGTATACGCTCTCTTCTATCATTGATGTAGCCGCCGGTCAATCCTGATCAACTGGCGAGTGCTCTAGTAGGCCCACCGGCCAGTCAGCCGGATTGCCTTTGAAAGCACCTGGCGGCTATGCTAAAGTCGCACCTGCTTGTGTCCCCCGGCGCAATCACGAGGGCATGACCGATGTGGACGCGATGGCTTCTCACCGTGGTACTAGCCGTGATGTCTCTCCTGACCGCCCAAGACGTTGGCGGCCAGGAGATCTCCCTCGACGTAACGGAACAGACCTTGACGAACGGAATAAAGCTGCTGATCGTCCCGATGCGAAGTTCCTTTACCTTCTCAGCCTACCTACGCTTCAAGATCGGAAGCGCTCAAGAACAGGCCGGTAAGACAGGCCTCTCCCATATGCTGGAGCATATGATGTTCAAGGGGACACGGCTGATCGGCGCTGTAGATACCGAGGCCGAGGAGCCGATCCTGGAAAAGCTCGATGGGCTGCACCAAGAGCTCTCAAAGCTGGACGAGGCTGAGCAGTCCCCCCTGACGCCCAAGGACCCGGGCCGACATCTGGCATTGGAGAAGGAGATCGCCGAGACGACTGCAACGCTGAAGCGATTCATCATCCCTAACGAATTCTGGCAGATCTACCAACGCCATGGCGCGGTGGGCCTCAATGCGTCAACCTCCAGGGATGGGACACAGTACCACGTAAGCCTCCCCAGCAATCGTCTGGAGCTCTGGGCGTTCCTGGAATCGGACCGGATCCAGAATCCTGTCTTCCGCGAGTTCTACACCGAACGGGCCGTTGTGCGCGAGGAGAGGCGACAGCGTTACGAGGCGAATCCCGAGGGTGCCCTCCTCGAGTCGCTGTTCGCGTTGGCCTTTGCCGCCCACCCGTACCGCAACCCGGTGATCGGCTGGCCTAGCGACACCGAAAACCTCCTCCGACCGGACGCCATGCGCCACTTCAAGACCTTCTACGCCCCAAACAATATGGTTGCGGTCCTGGTGGGCGATCTCGATCCAGCCCGGACCGCGCGAATCGTGGAGGAACAGTTCGGGTCGATCCCACCCCAGCCGCTGCCAGATCTTCGCATCACCCAGGAGCCTCCGCAGCGCGGGGAGCGGCGGGTCTCGATCCGCTTTGACGCCCAGCCCCGCATGATGATCGGCTACCACCCCCCGGCCCTGGGCCACCCCGACACCTACGCCTTGCAAGTCGCCGCCACCATCATGGGGAGTGGCAGAACCAGCCGCTTCTATCGCACCCTGATCGACGGAAAACGTCTGGCCTCTTCCATCGAGGCGTTCACTACCCCGAACCGGGACCCCGGGCTCCTCATCATCTCAGCCGTCCCTCTGGCGCCTCACACGCTGGAGGAACTGGAGAAGGGGATCGATGCCGAGATCGAGCGGCTCAAACAGTCGCCCGTGACCGACAAGGAGCTGCAACGGGTGAGAAACCAGTTAGAGGCGGATCTGGTCCGTTCCCTTCGATCCCCTGCCTCTCTTGCTGCGCAACTTGGCACGGCCCAGGCCCTGGCGGGTGACTGGCGCTACCTTCTGGAATCTCGCAAACGGATGAAGGCGGTGACGGCCGATGACGTGCAGCGGGCTGTGAAGGCCTACCTCACCTCGGAGAACCGGACCGTGGCCACCCTGCTTCCCGCTAAACCATGATGAGGATTCGACAGCGATGATACCGGTTAACGTGAAGCGTGCCTTTGGCGCCGCACTCGTGATGATCGGACTTCTCACTGCGCAGGCCAGGGGAGCGGAAGAACAGGGCGCGGTCCCCGTCGAGCGCCGCTCCCAGGGCGTAGAGAAGATCGGCCTGATGATCTTCCCACCCCTGATCTGGAGCCCACCGGCAATCGGGATAGATATCGAACGCCGCACACTCAGCAACGGGATCATCCTCTACCTTTACCCGGACCGTACCCTCCCGCTCTTCGAGCTCGTGGGTCTGATCCACACGGGCCGCCTGTACGAGCCGGCAGAGAAACCAGGCCTGGCCCGGATGGCCGCATCACAGATCCGCGCCGGAGGCACCACCTCAATCACGGCGGATGCCCTCAACGAAGAGTTGGAATCGCTTGCGGCGCACCTCGAGCTGTCGGCAGGCGACGAGGCGCTCGAGGTGCGCCTGAACCTCCTCTCGCCGCATATCGAGCGGGGTCTCCAGCTCCTTGCGGAAGTGCTGCTCCGGCCGTTCTTTGAGCCTGGACAACTGGACCTAGCGAAGGGACGCGTCCTTGAGGACCTCCGGCGAAGGCGCGACAATCCGGCTGAGCTTCTCCACAAGGAGTTCGCCGCGCTCCACTACACTGATCGGCACCCCCTTGGCCGAGAGCCAAACGAAACGACCATCCGACGCATTAGCCGCGATGACCTCATCGCCTTTCATCGGCGCTACGTCCGCCCCGACAACCTGATCCTGGCCGCGGCCGGCGACTTCGACAAGGAGTCTCTGGTTGCGCTCCTTGAACGGTTGCTCGGTGGCTGGTCGGCCAACGGTGGACTCTCGTTGCCCCCTATTCCACCCCCCGACACCACCAGCAAGCCCGGAGTCTATCTGGTGGATAAACCGGTCCCCCAGAGCAGCATCGCCATCGGTCACTTCGGCGTCGATCGTACCAACCCAGACCGGCAGGCGATCGAGCTGATGAATCACATTCTCGGTGGCGGGGGATTTACCTCACGTATTACCAATCGGGTCCGGTCGGCGGAGGGCCTGACGTATTCCGTCGGCTCGCGGTTCGCCGTCGAAGGGCGTGTACCAGGATTGTTCAAGGTGGTCGCCTTTACCCGAACAGATGCCACCCCGCGAGCGATCGCCGCCGTCATCGAGGAGATTAAACGGCTCCGGGAGGAATCGGTGACCGGGCCCGAGCTCGAAACGGTCAAGGAAGCCCTATCGAACGCGTTTCTCTTCCGGTTTATCGATCCGATGGAGACGGTTCGTCAGTTGATGCTGCTCGAGTTCCAGGGGCTGCCAGCCGACTATTACCAGACCCTCCTTGAGCTCTACTGGGCTATCACACCCGAGCGGCTGCGAGAGGTGGCCAGACGCTACCTGAGGCCAGAGGATCTGGCCATCGTGGTGGTAGGGGACGCGAGGACCCTGGAACCCGCACTCGCGCCGTTGGGCCCGGTGAAGAAGATCCCAGCCGGGCCTCCGCCGCTGGCCCCCACGCCATAAGCCTCGATCCAAGCCTGCAGTCGCTGGATATCGCCTCGACTTCCCGCTAGTGCCGTTCCAACTTATTGCGGCGAATGGCAGAGAGGTATGCAGCATATACGTCTGTTTCACCGAAGCCTCGCTGTTTCGGCATAAATAGTTGGAACGGCACTAGTCAGCTCCACAAGAGGATAGAGAAATTTTTTCTTGACATCGCCCTGGCGAAAGCGTAAGGTTAGCCTGATAAGCGAAACTGATAATCGTTTTCATTTTCACTCTCGCTCACAATGCCCCATAAGCATCGTCAGTTCCAGCAGTACCTGATTCGATCCGGGCTCAAGGCCACGCGCCAGCGCCAACTGATCGCTAGGGCGTTCTTTGCGACCAACACCCACATCAGCGCCGAGGCCCTCTACCGTCGGGTGAGCGGCCGGGACCCTCGGATTGGCCTGGTCACGGTCTATCGGACCCTGAAACTCTTGAAGGAGGCCGGCCTCGCCCACGAGCGACAGTTCGGTGAGGGACGCGCCCTCTTCGAGCACGCCTCCAGCGAGCGCCACCACGATCACATGATTTGCACTGACTGTGGGAAAATCACCGAGTTTGAGAACTGTAAGATTGAGGCGCTACAGGAACAAGTGGCTCGCAGGTTCGCATTCACCCTTCAGTATCACAAACTCGAGCTGTACGGTCTATGCCGCGATTGTCGCGCGAACGTCAGCAGAGGGGCAGGAAGGGTTCGCGCGGTTGCAGCTCGCTGAACCACCCCGGATGATCCGGGGTTTTTTTTGGCCGTATATTGATAATGACATTCGTTTTCATGTAAGCAAACGCCGCCCTTTCGAGCCGACTCAAGGCGATGCGCAGGAGAGGAGAAACAATGATCGCTGGGATGCTCATCACCATTCGTGGGGGTCTGGAGGCTGCCCCGTTTCTCACGGGCCTCACGACCAAGGGTTCAAGCAGGAGACTCATGCCGCGCGCACGATTTTGGCAGGCCAACTCGGGAGCCTCTGAATCATGATCAACCTGGATGAACGGATGCGCGGCTGGAGGGTGGCATTGGGTATTATTTTCCAGAGCCTCCTGATGGTGGCAGTTCTCTCCTTGTATCCGAGCGCTCCTGCACGGGCCTCGGAGTTGGTGGTCTACTCCGGTCGCAAGGAGAGCGCCATCAAGCCAGTGGTGGAACTCTTTGAGCGGAAGACTGGAACCACGGTTGCGCTGAAGGTCGGGAAGACCTCCGGCCTCGCGAACGAGATCCTCCAGGAACGACAGCGGCCGAGAGCCGACATCTTCATCGCCACCGAGGCCGGGATCTGCGACATCCTGGCGAGGGATGGGCTCCTGGAGTCGTACGTTCCCCCCAGCGCTCGCGAGATTCAAGCAGAGTATAAGAGCGCGAAAGGGTACTGGACTGGCATCTCCGGCCGCGCCAGGGTCATCATTTACAACAAGGGCTTAGTGAGGAGCGAGGAGGTCCCGAATTCGGTACTCGATCTGGCCGACCCCAAGTGGAAGGGGAAGGTTGCCATTGCCGCTACTCGCGAGCGGACAACCCTCTCCTGGCTCGCCGCCCTGGTTCACGTCATGGGCGAGGCCAAAGCCAAGGCCTACATCGGCAGGCTGGTGGACAACGGTCTGAAGATCGTACCCGACAACTCCGATGTCTGGCGAGGGGTGGGGAGCGGCGAGTTCGCGCTGGGATTGACCAACTCCCCCAACTATCACCTGGCCCTCGAGGCCCGGTTGCCAGTCGGGGTCGTGTATCCGGATCAGGGGCCGACAGGCATGGGTGCCCTGGTCAACCCGAATGCTGTGGCGATCATGAAGGGGGCGAAAAACCTCGCCCAAGCGAGGCGCTTCGTTGATTTCATCCTGAGCAGGGAGGCGCAGGAACTTCTGGTCCACCGCGCCTTCGAGATACCGCTGGTCCCGGGAACAGCCCCCGGCCAAGTCCAACCGCTCTCAGAGTTCAAGGTGTTGACGATCGGTCAGGAACGCCTGGCCGACCTGGAGGACCGGACCATCAGTCTCTTCCCCGGCTTCTGACAGACGGCCGCACGCCAAGAGGCATGTCAAGCAGCAGCGTCGGACGCTCGGCATCGGGAGGCCTGGCTGCCATCAGCCGGTCGCAGGCACACGGGCTGGGACCGTTGGCCGTCGCCGGCACGGCCCTGATCGTCATCCTGACGGCCTCCCCCTTGCTCAACCTCTTCACCGCTGCGCTGGCCGGAGGGTCAAAGGTCTCCTCTACCCTGTTGAGCAGCTCTACCTTCTTGCTGGTCGCCAGGACTGTCCTGCTCGCCGCCCTCGCCACCCTCTGGGCCCTGCTCCTCGGGCTACCGCCGGCGTGGATCCTCACCAGGACCGATCTTCCGGGGCGGCGTCTTTTCCGCACCCTCGGCATCTTGCCGCTAGCGATTCCCCCCTACATCGGCGCCTTCACGTACATCACGCTCCTTGGTCCAGTGGGCGTGGTCAACAAGGCCTATCAAGCCATGGGCGGCAGCGGACAGATCGTCAACATTTACGGCCTGTGGGGCGGCGTTCTGGTGCTCGGCCTGTTTACGTATCCGTACATCCTCCTCTTTGCCGGGAGCGCCCTGGAGGGAGGCGACCCGGCTCTTGATGAGGCGGCCAGGGCGGCCGGCCTCGGGCCTCTGGAAACCTTCCTGCGGGTCACGCTCCCCCTCCTCCGCCCCAGCATCCTGGCTGGAGGTCTTTTGGTCTTCCTGTATGCCCTCTCTGACTTTGGCGCCGTCTCGTTCCTCCGCGTCAACACCTTCACCACCGAGATCTTTCACCAACTCAACACCCGCTTCGACCAGCGGACCGCAGCAGCCCTCTCCGCGATCCTGGTCCTCCTCACGGCCCTGGTCCTGATGGCCCAGCGTAAGAGCCTGGGCCGCCGTAGCTTCGTCCAGCGGCGAAGCGGTGCCAGACCCCCGGCTATCTATCCCCTTGGCCGGTGGAAGGTGCCGGCTCTCTGCTGCACCACCATCGTCTTGGGAGGCTCGATCTTTCTCCCAGTGGCGCTTCTCATTTACCAAACCGGGTCACCCGCCAGATTTCTTCACACGCTCGTTGCCGGCCACCGCTTTTTCTGGAACAGCCTCTGGACCGCGGCGGTGGCGGCCACAGCGGCATCGGGGTTCGGTCTCTTTGTGGCCTACCTCATTGACCGCCGCAAAGGGCCGGTGGGCCTGCTCCTCGCGGCCGCCACCCAGCTAGGCTACGCTATCCCGGGGACGGTGCTCGGCCTGAGCCTGATCCTCCTCTACAACGCCTACCTTCCCTGGATCTACGGGACCGCCGCCATGGTGGTCCTCGGCTACCTCCTGCGATATCTGCCGCAGGCGGTCCAGGGGAGCGCGGCCGCGCTGGCCCAGGTCGATGCGAATCTGGAGGAGGCGGCCCGCGGGCTAGGGCGTTCTGCCTGGCAGGCGGTTCGGGAGGTCACGATCCCCCTCGTCAGACCAGGGCTAGCGGCGGGCTGGATGCTGGTGTTCATCTCCTCAATGAAGGAACTGGCTGCCACGCTCCTCCTCAGGCCGGCCGGATTCGACACCCTGCCGGTCCGGATCTGGATTTCCACCATTGAGGTCGATTACGCGGGCGCCGCCGCGACCTCCTTGATGCTTATTGCGACCACCGCGCTCCCCCTCGTCCTGATCACGAGGCTCGGCGCCGGCCTATCGCAACCCGATTAAGCTAGCGTGATGCGCAACGAGGAGACGGGAGAAAGGCTGGCGGGGATCGGGATGACAACCACCGAGGTCATCCGACTGGAACAGACTAGCAAGCGGTACGGGGGCGGCGCGGTCGTCGCGATCGAACAGATCTCTTTCTCCGTCCGCAAGGGGGAGATCGTGGCGTTGCTGGGCCCAAGCGGCTGTGGGAAGACAACGACCCTGCGCCTGATCGCCGGGTTCGAGGCGCCCGACGGTGGGTTGATCGAGATCGGTGGCCGGATGGTGGCCAATGAGAGGATCTTCGTGCCGCCAGAACGACGTGGCGTAGGGATGGTCTTCCAAAACTATGCTCTCTTCCCTCACCTCACGGTCCACGAGAACGTTGCGTTTGGCCTTCGTCACTGGGATCGGGAAAGGCAACGGAGGCGGATCGCGGAGGCGCTGGAGCTGGTGGGCCTCTCGGAACTGGAAGGGCGATACCCCCACGAACTCTCCGGCGGGCAGCAACAGCGGGTGGCCTTGGCACGCGCGCTGGCCCCCAGCCCCCAGGTGGTCCTATTGGATGAACCATTCAGCAACCTGGACGCCGACATGCGAGCCCAGATGCGGCAAGATGTCCAGCGGATCCTCCACGAGGCCGGGACCACCGCCATCTTCGTGACACACGACCAAGAGGAGGCGTTCATGATCGCCGACCGGGTCGGCGTTCTGAACGAAGGGCGGCTAGAGCAGATCGATCGCCCGGATGTCATTTACCATACCCCAGCCACGCGGTTCATCGCCCGGTTCGTCGGCTCGGCCGATTTCATTCCCGGCCTCATTCAGAGCGAGGGAATCGCCACCGAGCTGGGCACATTCCCGAACCAGCAAGGGCTCTCCTCAGGACAGAGGGTGGAGGTGATGATCCGGCCGGACGACGTCGAGTTGGTCGACGATCGGGCGGGAGACGCCACCGTCGTGGCCCGACAGTTCCGTGGCTCGGATAACCTCTATTCCATGCGACTGGGTTCCGGCCGGATTGTTCACAGCTGCCAGGGTTCAACGAAAATCGTGGAGCCGGGCGCCAGGGTCGCAGTCAAGGCCGATCCAACCCATGTGGTCTGTTTCGAGGCCGAGGAGGCGGACCGGTGCACAGAGCCTCAGCAATAGCCGCTCCCCGGACCGCGGAGCGATGATGGGCAGGTTGGCGCACGCCATGGTCTCCGCCGCCTCCCTGCTCGGGCTGGTCGCCGCGCTTCCCTGTGCGGCGCTGGCAGAGGAGGTGCCGATCGGCACGCCAAAGCAGCTTCACAAGCTGCGGATCGCGGCGGCCTACTCAGGGGCCGTCGCAATGGATGAGTATTGGGGCGGTCCGCCGCCCGACGAGGCCGACATCCACCTGGAGGCCGACATCCACGCGATCAAGGGAAACCGACACGGATTCCGCGCGGGCGAATGGATTTCATACCTCACCATCAATTACAGCTTGGAACTCCTGGGAACCGACAAGAAGCTCAGCGGACAGCTCTGGCAGATGATGGCCAAGGACGGGCCGCATTATGGCCTGAATCTCAAAATGCTGGGCTCCGGCAGGTACAGGCTCACCTATCGGATCGGATCGCCCTCGGGGTGGGGCCTCTCTAGGCACACCGACCGGGAATCCGGGGTTGATCCGTGGTGGGAGCCGTTTGAGGTCGAATGGACGTTTCAGTACCCTGCCGCAGAGAAGCGGCGATGACCATCGTTTGCGGGCTGCCCCCAGTATGACTGACTCCTGAGTACAGCCAAACCGTTCGTGGTGAGCCTGTCGAACTACGGACGGTATGCGCCTAAACCGTTCACCCTTCGACCGGCTCTGGGTGAACGCAATCTATGCTGATTTTGGACGCGTAATATGAGATTTCTTCGCAATAGGGACGCCACAGTTCACATAGGGGGATGATCTGAGGAACAGCTTCTAATCGTTTGAAAGCGTCATCCACAAAATAGAAGGCAACCCCACCGCTCCTTCCTTGCCGGCCGGTGCGGTGGAGTCGCCTGCTGCCTCGGAAGGCCATTCTATCGAGTGGCCCCGTGGGGGCCTTTTCTTTTCCGGCCTTCCTGGCAGTGTGATTCTAGCAACCTCCATGGAGCAAGTCTAGGGAAAAGGCCCCGGAGCCAGATGCGCGAGCGCTGCCTGGGACTGGGACGACTCGCGCAACGGGTCGGCGAGCCGACGAAGAACCAACAGCACTCACCGGGTGAGTAGAGTCGGAGTAGGGATTGATGATTACTCATAACCCCCTCCACAGATCCCAGCGAGCGGGATTACCGCACTGGGCTCTTGCCTTAGGTGACAACGCCAAGTCGCCTCAGGGGATAGGGATGGCAAATGCGGGGAGGGGGCAGCCAGCGCCGAATGAGCCGCCGCATCCGCTCCCAGGTGATACGAGCGGTCTGGCTACGCCGCCGCAGCGCACGACACCAGAGTCGCCCAACCTGGAAACAGAACGTGAACAACGCCGGGCCGTTCATGGGCACCCCGTAGTACCGCAGATGCCCCTCCACGACCGAGCGCAGCCACCTGCCCACTGCCGGGATCGGAGCGTGCAAGCGCCGCCGAAGCTCGGCTTTCACCGCGCTCAGCTTCGCTTGCAGCCTCTTCCGGATCGTCTGCCTCACCACCGTGAACCGTCCATTCCGCTTCTTCCCGCAGATGTGCGTGAAGCCGAGGAAGTTGAACGTCTCCGGCTTCCCCTGCCCGGCGCGTCGCCGGTTCTCGGCCGCGAACGGCCCGAATTCCAGCAAGCGCGTCTTCTCGGGGTGCAGCTCCAAGCGAAACTTCGCGACGCGCTCGCGCAGCTCGGCCAGGAACCGCTCAGCGTCCGCCCGGTGCTGGAACCCCACGATGAAGTCGTCCGCGTACCGCACGACGATCACGTCGCCGTGGGCCTGCGTCTTCCGCCACCGCTGAGCCCAGAGGTCGAACACGTCGTGCAAGTACACGTTGGCCAGGAGTGGCGAGATACTGCCCCCCTGGGGCGTGCCTTCTTCACTCCGCGTCCGCGTCCCGTCCTCCAGCACGCCGGCGGTGAGCCATTTCTGGATCAGCCGCACGACGCGCCGGTCCGCAATCCGATGCTCGACGAACTTCACCAGCCACCCGTGGTCGATGGCATCGAAAAACCCCCGGATGTCGGCATCGAGCACCTAGTTCACCTTCCGCGGCAGGAGCCCGACGTAGAGAGCATCCAGCGCATGGTGCGGGCTGCGCCCTGGCCGAAATCCGTAGGAGAAGCCGAGGAAGTCGGGCTCGTAGATGGCGTTCACCACGTCGACCGTCGCGCGCTGGACGAGCTTGTCTTCCAGCGTGGGGATGCCCAGCGGCCGCTGCCGCCCGTCGGCCTTCGGGATGTACACCCGCTTGACCGGCCTCGCTCGATACGCTCCGCGCTTCAGCCGTCCGGACAGGTCCGCCAGGTTTGCCTCGAGGGCCTCCCCGTAGTGCCCCCACGTCTCGCCGTCGACCCCGGCGGCAGCGTCCCGCTTCAGCGCGTAGTACGCCGCTTTCAGGTGCTCGACGTTGTAGACGTGGTGCAGGAGCGTCGTGAACCGCACCGTCTTGTCCCGTTCCGCAACCTCACGTACCCGCTCCAGCGCACTGCGCGTGCCCGCCCGGTGCTGCGCCCGGGGCACGTTTTGCTGGCTCGGGTTCCCTTTGGCCAGGCCCCTTCCCTCCATCCCCTCCGCGGCCGATGGGTCGGCGTTGTTCGGAGACTTCGCAGGTACTACGGGCCTGTCCGACTGCCCCTGCCCGTTCATCGTCGGCGTGCGTCCGTTGACTTCCCGACGCGGCCCGCTGCACCATCCGCAGCGGACGGACAAGGGCTCTCCCGGTTCTCGCGCGAGGTGTGTCCCGGCATGCTCGGGGTCTCTGACCGCGCGGAGCTCCGTCGCGTCTTGCGAGATCGACGCGCCGGATGTGGCCTTCCGCTTCTCCTTACAGCGTCGGCGCTCCGGAGTAGACTTTCGCGGCTGAATACCCGGCCTGCACGTTCCCTTGTCGACACTTCACGTCCGCCCTTGCGAGTGTCCGCGCATGACTCAGGGCCGGTGTGGGTCGCTGGCCCTTCACCGTACGACTCTTTCATTCGCAACACCTCGCCGGTTTAACCCGGCGTACAAGGAGAAGGGCATGAAACGATTGGGAATCCTTCTGATCATTTTAAGTGTGGCGATGGTGTCTGCCGGGCTGGCAGTCGGGGCAACCTTGGATGACTTGGAAAAGCAGCTTCAGGACCTCCAGAAGCAGATTCACCAGTTGAGGGAGGAGAAACAACGACAGGATCAGAAGCTTCGGGAGATGGAGGCGGCGCAGGCAGCGCAAAAGGAGGAGGTCAAGAAAGAGGCGGCGAGCGTGCGCGAACAGGCCAGGCGGGTCTCTTCGGAGCTGGCCGAGCGGGTGAAGATCGGCGGCTATGGCTCGGTCCGGTTTGAGGGTAACAGCCTCAAGGAACAGCGCAATACCTTCACGTTCCGGCGATTCGTCTTGACCGCGGACGCCAAGCCCGCGGACCCCATGCAGGTGTACATGGAGCTGGAGCTCGAACGGTTCACCCACCTCGAACTCGCGAGAGCGGCACAGCCCACGGCCGGCGGCCTGCAGGTTGCGGAGACCATCGGAGGGACCGATGGCTCAGAGATCTCACTCGAGCAGCTCTGGTTCCAGTACGACCTGTACCCGTGGCTGAAGTTCCGGACCGGTCAGGTCCTGGTCCCGCTGGGCCGGTTCAACATCACCCACGACGACAACCGGTGGAACATTGCCCGCCGCTCCCTCGTCGATACAGGTGTGCCGGTCCTGCCCGTGAAGGCGGCCTGGCCCGAACTGGGAGCGGGGTTCTTGGGCGACGTCTCCCTCGGAGACCTGGGGGTCCTCACCTACCAAGCTTATGTCATCAATGGGGTCACCCTCGATGCCGAAGTGAAAACCATGGCTCAAACCCGAGATCCGCTTCGGGACAAGCTGGCGCTCGACGTGGCATTCAGCCCGTCCCGAGGGACGGCGAACCTGGACATGAAAGACAGCAAGGCCCTCGCCACCCGCGTGGCGTGGGACCCGTTTGTCGGCCAGGAAATTGGCGCCTCAATCTACTATGGGCGGTACACTCCCAAATTCCTCACCGACGAATCGCTGATCGCCTTCGGCATCGACGGCCTGACGACGATCGGCCCGTTCGAGATCGAAGCGGAGTACATCAACACCCACTTCCGCAACGTCGATCGGGTCGCCAAGAGCTTCGCCCAAGTCGTCGTGGATCAATCCTCCAACATCCCACGGAGCGCCAGCCCCAACTTGGAGGCCGAGGTCAGGTTCGAGTTGGCCGGGCTCGCCAGGAACAAGCATGGCTTCTGGATCGAGGGGCGGTACCGGTTCTGGCCGGAGGTCCTGACCCCGACCGTTTTCGGGAAGTACTTTGAGAACCCTCAGCTGATCGCCATTCTGCGCGGGGAGCAGGTCTGGCTGAACGGGCTCGTCCGGCAGGCCGAGTTCTCGGGGGGACTGCTCACCAATCTCGACCAGGAGAATCGGCAACTCGCCCGGATCACGACTGGCCTGGCGTACAGGCCGACCCCGCTGGTGGTCTTCCAACTGGCCTATGAGTATACGAAAACCAACGCGGGGGGAAGCCTGGCCGAGGTCACCAATTTCCTTGTGGCCCAGGGGAGCGAGGACGAAGCCCATGCGCTATTAGTTGGTGTTGCCTTTGGGTTCTAAGGCAGAGACATGGGGCCGCGGAGGACCCCTCCTTGGCCCTCCCCCCACCTCCTATGCCATAAGGATGGGCATGCTTTCCCGACGCCGCTTCCTGACCTCCTTTCTCACACCAGCCCTCCTGGCCCTGGCCCCCGATCTCCTCAGCGCCCAGGAAGGGATTTTCCTTGGTGAGGACGAAGCCCCAAGAGCGGTCTTTCCAGAGGGAACCCACTTCGAAAAGAAGATCATCCCCTCCACGGAGGCCCTGCGGGAGAAGATGAGGGCGCTCCTCGGCCGGACCCGGCCATCCATCTGGGAAGATGCCTATGTGACCTATATGGTCCGCCGGAACGGAGAGCGACTTGGCTTCGCCGTCATCGTGGAAGAGATCGGGAAGCACCGCCCCATCACCTTCATCGTCGGCATCAAACCCAACGGCAAAGTCAAGGATGTCGCCCTGATGGCCTATCGTGAGGCCTACGGGGGGGAAGTCCGGGATCGGCGCTTCATGCGCCAGTATCATGATAAAGATCTCAGTGCCCCACTCCTGCCGTATCGAGATATCGTGAATATCGCCGGCGCCACCCTATCGGTCCAGTCGATTGGACGAGGGGTCAAGAAGGTCCTTGCCCTTGCCCAGCTCGTCCTCCTCGACGGGCCCCATCGGCCATGAGACCTCCGCATCTGCGTGCCAGACTTCACCTCGCCACCCCTTTCAGGCGAGCATTGACTGTCACCCTGCGAGAGATCCACTATGTCATGGGAACCCTGTTGGACATCACCCTGCACCACGAAGCAGAGTCGGAGGGGAAACGGGTACTGCGGGGATGTTTTCAGGAGGCGCGGCGCTTAGAAGAGGTCTTCTCGACCTACGATGACGGCAGCGACCTCAGCCGGCTCAACCGGCATGCTGGCCTCGGATCCCTCGAGATCACCGGGGAACTCTGGTCGGCCCTCGAGAGCTCCCTGTGCCTCGGAAGAAAGACAGCGGGGGCCCTGGACATCACCATCGGACCCCTCATCGACCTCTGGGGGACAGCCGAAGAACATGGCGCCAGGCCCTCCCCCGCTTCCGTGGCAGAGGCCCTGGGCCGGACAGGGATCTCGAAGGTCTACCTCCTTCCCGATGGGAGGGGAGAATTGCGACAACCCGGGATGCGATTGGACCTGGGCGGGATCGGCAAGGGGTATACTGTGGACCGACTGAAGGGGATCCTTGTCCAGGAGGGCGTTGAGCGGGCCTTCATCAACTTTGGGAGGAGCAGCCTCGCTGCAGTCGGGTCACCCACGGGGCGAGAGGCCTGGCCCGTCCTGCTCCAGGACGACGATGGAGAGCCTGTCGGCGTCGTGCATCTGAGAGATCAAACCCTCTCCGCCTCGAGCAGCTTCGGGCACTCGTACGAGATCGGGGAGACCCGGTACGGCCATCTCATCGACCCACGAGACGGCTTCCCGCTGCGTCATCTGGCCCTCGGCGTGGCTGTGGCCCGGACAGCCACCGAGGCCGAAGCCCTCACCAAGGCGTTGGTGATCCTCGGGCCCGAGCGAGGCTTCACCGTGGTGGACAGATTTCCTATGGCTGAGGCCTTGCTGACTGATTCCAGTTCCAGCGGACCGATGATCAGCACCTCCGGGTTTACTGAAGCCGTCAGATTTGAAAGCTACGTGGCCACTCGCAGAGGAGACACACGTTGAAAAACTTCACCTATCCCCAATACAGGCTCTCCGCCGCCAGTCTTGAGGTCAAGATCATCTATACCGGCTTTTTGATTTTCGTGCTTGTCGGAATGCTGACCATCGGTCTTTTTCAGTTCAGGCGGATCGGCGCGAGCTACGACCTGGTCGCGGCCTATTACCGCGGCGGCGAGTTGAGGCAGGAGATGGCCTATCCAAAAACGTTCGCCCAGCTCCTCGAGACCACCCACTTCCATGCCTTCATCATGGGGGTCTCCTTCCTCATCCTCGCCCACCTCTTTATCGCCACCTCGCTCGGTCCGCGTGCGAAGTGGTCATTCATCGGCCTTGCGTTCTTCTCCTCCCAGGCCGATATCGCGGGAACCTGGCTCATTCGATACCTCTCTCCCGCCTTCGCCCTTCTCCATCTCGTCTCATGGCTCGCCATGTGGTTGGGCTATGGGGCTCTGATCCTTATTCCGCTCTATGAGATGTGGGGAAAGGGATGGCGGCAATCGGAGAGGAAAGGGGCTTACCAGAGGGAGGAGAATGAACGGATTTAGCGATTCCTTGGTGAAACTGCCTCCTCCAGGGCGCTCAGGGCACAGGCCTCCTGGGGCGGGCACGCATCGGCCTCGAGTTGGATCGTCGTGTGGGCGATGCCGAACCGCTCTTTGAGCATCTGGCTGATTCGATCGAGAAGCTGGTTCCCTTCGCTCACCGGAAGGTCGTCCACCTGGAGGTGGCAGCTCAGGGCATAGACATGAGAGCTGAGGCTCCAGACATGCAGATCGTGCGTGTCCCTGACCTCCGGAAAGCTGTGCATAGCGTGCAGGATACGCTTCACATCGACCCCCCGCGGAACCCCTTCCATCAGAACATTCAGCGCCTCGGCCACGATGTCCCAGGCTCCAACCAGGATCAGCAGCCCGATGACCAGGCTGAGGAGCGGATCGACTGGGCCCCAGCCGGTGAACAGAATAATGGCCCCGGCCGCCACGACGCCGAGTGAGACGAAGGCGTCGCTCATCAGGTGCAGGTGGGCGCTCCGGATGTTGATATCTCTGATCCCGCGCTTAAGCGAGAGGGCGACCGCAAGATTCATCAGGAACCCGATGCCCGCCACCGCCAGCATCACGGAGGCCTCCGGCAACTCGGGTTGTCTCAGCCGTTGGATCGCCTCGTAGAAGAGCCAGAGGGTGATGCCGATCAGGGCGACTCCATTGCCTAGCGCGGCCAGGATGGTGGCCCGGTGATAGCCGAAGGTTTTGCGCCCCGTGGCGGGGCGCTCCACCTGTCGAAGTGCCACCCACGAAATCCCCAGGCCGATGACGTCGCCGAAGTTATGCCACGCATCGCCCAGGAGGCCCAGACTGCCGGCGGCCAAGCCCGCGATTAGCTCGATGAAAGCGAACAGGAGGTTCAGGACGATGCCGATCTTCAGGCGGCGAGCGACGCAGCGCCCGCTGTCCTGCCGGCTACCTGGATTCACGCCTCTACCCCAGTTCACCGCGTCGTCACGAACTCCCCGTCGCCAGGCAAGGTGAGATCCCGGATGACTTGACTCCGGCCCCTTTTGAGGGGCACCTGCTTGCCATTCAGCGAGAGCAGAACCCCCTCGGAATTACCGATCGTCACAACAAACCCCTTGTTTGCCGACCACTGCTCTGCTTCCCCCCGACGCAGCAAGGTCTCCCGGCGAGCGGAACCATCCACCGAAACCGCAAGCCAGGTTGTCTCCTTCGCCTCGGCCTTTAGCGTATAGCGGGAGGGCTGCCTCTTTGGCTCCCGCACGCCGGGAGCAGTGACCGATTGAGCCGCGTTCAACCCTTTCGGCTGCATCGTGCCGAAGGAGGCCGTCTCCGGGCTGGGCGGGGCGACCACGCCGCCCTGTGAGCGCTGCGGGGCGGCCTCCTGAGGCGGCGGAGCTTGCGGCTGGCGACTCGACGGCAATTCTGGCGGCCGCCCGGAGAAGAGGGAGAGCACGATGAAGATCAGGGGGGTCAGGGCCGCCGCCGGCAGCAAGTACACGAGCAGGCGCCGGAGGTGGATCCTCGATCCTCTTGAAGCGGCCGCTTGCGGTGGCACGCTCGCCCAGGTGGATTTCACCTGACGGCGGAACTGCGCCTCAACCTGTTTCGGGTCAAGGCCAAGAGACGCGGAATATTCCATAAGAAACCGCACGATGTACAATGGGTCCGGGAGCAGGTGGAACTGCTCCTCCTCCATCAGCCGGACGAAGGAGAGCGAGACCTTGCTGGCGGTGGCCGCCGATTCGATCGTAAGCCCCTTTGCCGACCTGGCCTCCTTCAGAAGCCGGCCAATTGTGATCGTCGAGCTGGTCGCGCCGTTACTCATCGTGTTCTCTTTCGGAGATAACCTGCCAAGAGCATCGTCTTTGCTGGCAGGTGTACGCTACCACACCACAGTGCCGGAGGCAAGCAGGGCGGCGGCCGGTCTGATGGCGGCTCTTACCCTTCTTGACCCCGGCCGGGAAGCGCGCGGCGGCTTTCATCATCGAGGTAAAGGCTCCCCGCCCCGTGTCGGGCCCGAGACAATTGGGTCCGCAACTCACTCCGGCTATTCTCAAGCTGTGTCAGTGATTTCGCCAGCCGCCCCTCGACCTCATTCTCCATCTTCTCGAGGGCGTCGGTGATCGTCTTCAGAGCCGAGCTGAGTCGTGCCGCATCGATCTTCGCCGAGAAGCGAAGAACCATCTGAAGGAGCGAGAGCAGATAAGGGAGTGCCTGGCTGTAGCTCACGATCATGATCCCTTCCTTGAACGCCTCCACGTGCACCTCGAGGCAGAAATCAAAGACGGCATCGGGCACGACCACGACCCCCAGTTGAATCGTCCGCTCGGGATCGAGGTACTTCGCCGCCTCTCTCACCTTCTTCTTAACCTCCCCCTGGATCGCCTCGATCAGGGGTCGGCGGGCTTCGGGATCGTCGGTATCGGCCAGCTTCTCCAGTGTCGCCATGCTGGGCCATTTGCTGTCGATGGGAAGCACCTTGTCGTTCGGCAGGCGGAAGGCAAACTCCACGACCTTATTGTTAATGGTAAGATTCGTCTCGAGGAGTTCCGGGGGCAACTGAGCCAGGATCCCGCCAAGGATATTCTCACCCGCCGTCCCGCGGCTCTTTGTCCCCGCGATGACGTGTTCCAGTCGTCTCAACGACTGCAGCGCCTCGCGTACTGCTGCCTCCCGAACCTCCTCGGCTGACTTCATCTGAGCCAGAAGCTCTCGGGTCTGTGTGATCTCTTGACGAAGACTAGTCTGTGCCGACACAAGATTTGCCTGAAGGATTTCCTGTACCTGCCCCAATGTCTGGGCGAGCCCACTGCGAGCGCCGGCCATTGTTTCCACCACCTTCGTTTCCAAGGACTGGAGCCCGCGCCCCGTCTCCTGCGCCTGACCCCGCAGGCTCTCCTGCTGCCGGGCGATCGCCTGGGTTTCAGCGGCAAGAAAGCTGAGCTTTTCAGTCAGTTCACCGAGGCTCTTCTGAAAGCCTGCCGCCAGTGTCTCGACCAGGCGATCCTGCCCCCTCCCGGCGCGAAGCAGGACGATGAGCGCCACCACAAGTAAGAGCGCCAGAATCGTCAATGAGACAAGCAGCCATGGTGCCGGCATCACGAAAACTCCTGCCTGGATGCGGAGGGCCAGCGCATCGGGAGCCGCCTAAACCTTTCGGCGCTTCCCCTCTCTAGCTCAGTAAACCGCATGCGGGCCCGACCCGCTAACTGAAAGGAGGAACGACGTGAACAGATACATGGAAGTCTTCATGACGGGTGCCCTGCTCACCTTAACCCTGACCCAACCGTTCCTCGCCAGGGCGGGGGAGATCGAACAGCGGCAGAGGCGCCAGCAGAGCCGCATCGCCGAAGGGATCGAGAGCGGCGCTCTCACGCCGAAGGAAGCCACACGACTTGAGGCCGAAGAGGCCGCGATCCAGCGTGAGAAGCGGCACTTCAAACGCGACGGCAAGCTGGGACCCAAGGAGAAGGCGAAACTTAACCGCGATCTCAATAGAGCTTCTCGGCACATCTACCGGGAAAAACACGACTAATTGGACCCACTCCTTCCCACTTTCCCAAGGCGAGCGGCAGCCCGTGCAGGCTGCGGATGACCACATCAGACTAGATCGTCCCCGGCCCTTCCCCTTCCCTCTCCGCCGTTCAACTTGGCGACCTGCGTCAGCACCTCAGTCCAGGAGCGGACCCGGCGCAGATTGCCAGGAAGCACCCCCCGATTCCAGGGCTGGTCGTACAGTAGCACTTGAATGGCTGTCTTCGCGACATCGATCGCCACTGCCAGCTCATCCTCGATAAAGAGATCAAGCCGCAACTCGGAGGCGGCCTCCGATTTGTGCCGACCCACCGGCGCTCGCGCCTTGTGGATGACGGCTTCAAAGCGGGACAGCAATCCAACATGAGTCAGCCAGCTTCTGGTAATCGCCTCGTCTCTCGACGCGCGCCCGGTGATGATGAACAGGCGATGACCGTCTTCGGCCAGACGTTCCACAGCCTCCCTGGCGCCAAGCAAGAGAGGGCGGGACGAGAAGAAGCCAGCTTCGATCAACTTGGTGAAGAAATCATGAGCCTCCTGACGAGGGATTTGGGGGAACCTGTCGGAGATCTGCCATGCGGCGTCAGCGAGACCGATGGTGAGACCGAACCGCCGGCTAAAGGCCTGCAGGTAGTGGGGCAGGGAATCGGCCAGAACGTCGTCGAGATCGATGCCGATCTTCATCCTTCGCGCTCCCCGGTCCAGGCGGTGGCGGGACAAATGGTCCTGAAGACACAAAAGCCGCATACCCAAGGGCTGGGCGTCGCCTGAAATAGGCCGGCCAGAATCCCGCCTGCAGCGGTCCGGATCCGATCGGCGGCCCGTTCGAGCTCCTTTTCCCGCTTGAGAGCCCGCCCGACGACGACGCCACCTGGGGTGAGAAAGTGCAACTCCACCCGATCAGGCAAGCGGCCGACCACCTCTCGGTAGGCCAAAGCATACAGAGCGAGCTGCTGGCTCTCCCGGGTCTCTTTGTCCGCCTCTTTTCGATCTCGCACTAAGGACGACTTGTAGTCGATGATCAGCGCCTCGCCATCTCGTTCGTCCACTCGGTCCAGAAAGCCGGTGACCGTGTCATGACCGAGCTGGAACCGGAACTTCTTCTCGACGAAGGACGGCGGCGGCGCGGCCTCAGCGAAGGCATGGAACTGAGCCAGAGCCTCCCGGCCTTCCCGCAGCCGCGCCTCTTCATGCGCCCGGGAGATGAACCCCTCGTTGACCCAGTGGTCTTCAAAGGTGTCGATCAGCTCCTGAAGCGGCATCGTTTGGCCCTGAAGGCGGCGGCTATTGTAGGCCTGAACGGCCCGGTGCAGCGCGGCGCCATAGACGACCGCCTGATCCCTCAGGACAGGCACCCGCAGGATGTGGACGTACTTGTACTTCAACGGGCAGGTCAGATAGTCATCGATCTTGTAGTGCGAGAGGTTGAGAGGGATGTCGGCCGGGACGGCGAGATCGGGCTCGACCTCCGGGAGTGGCGCGGCCCGGCCGATAACCGCCTCGGCCACGCCTCGCCAGGGATGTTCCTCTTCCTCTTTCGGCAGCCCCAGCGCCTCCGCCAGGAAGCGGCTCCGCTTCCACTCCCGCTTCGTCCCGTAATCCCTGGCCCGCGTCAAGAAGAGGTGCCGCTTCGCCCGGGTCATGCCGACATAGAACAGGCGCCGCTCCTCCTGCAGATGAAAGTCCCCGGAGGGCAGCAGGTCTTTGACCAGCTCGTCCGGCAGCGGGATCGCCTCCTTCCGATCGAGCGAGGGAAACCGTTTCTCGACCAGACCCGCGAGGAAGACCGCCTCGAACTCCAGCCCTTTGGCCTTGTGCAGCGTCAAGACCTGAACCGCCTCAACCGCCTCCTCATCCTCCGCTAATGGGGGATCCTCCCCCGCCTCGATCAGCATGGTGAGATACGGCACGAAAGCGGCCACGCGATCCTGCGGCGCCACCTCGCCGAACCGCTGAACCAAGCCGAAGAACGTGGCGAGGTTCCCGATCCGTTGATGATCGCGGGGAGAGTTCGAGCGGACCAGCCGCTTGCCGTAGCCGGGGCGCTCCATGAGAAACTCGTAGAGGATGCGGCCCGTCGCCTCTCGAGCTGCCTTCCCGAGGTACCGGTCGAGGTCGGCCAGGAGGGCGGTGGCGGTTGCAATCCCTTCCGACGAGACCCCGGAGAGCTCAGGGACGCTCCCGGGTCGCCTCGTCAAATCAAGGAGCACTTCGTAGAGGCTCCGATGTTTTCGGCCAGCATAGGCGTTGCAGAGGACGAGATCGGCCCCTGGCATCCCGTAGATATTTGAACCAGCCAGATGAAAGAGGCTCAGAGAGTCGTGTGGATCAGCCAGCAGCCGGAGGAACGAGACGACCAGCCGGATCTCCTCCCTGTCGTACAAACCCCTGGCCCCGCTGAAGCTCCATGGAATCCCCTTCATGTTCAGCGCCCGCAGGTACGGATCGGCATCGCCGTTTCGGCGGACCAGGATGGCGATGTCACCTGGCGCACACTGTTTCGCCTCGATCAACTCCTGGATCTTCCCGGCGACCCAGTCGGCCTCCTCCTGATAGGTTTGGAACACCACGCTCTCAACGGCGGGGCCATCGGCATTCTGCGGCATGAGTCGTTTATCCACTCGTTCCTGGTATTCCAGGCGATCCGGATTATTATGCTGGATCAGACGATATGCTGCATCGAGGATGCCTGGGGTCGAGCGGTAATTCTCGACGAGGACGACCGTTTCCGTCTCGGGAAAGTCCTTTCGGAAATTCAGGATATTACTGATAGAAGCTCCCCGGAACTTAAAGATCGATTGGTCGTCGTCACCCACCACGGTCACATTCCGGTGCGTGGCAGCGAGAAGCTTGATGATCTGGAACTGCGCGTAGTTGGTGTCCTGGAACTCATCAACCAGGATATACCGAAACCGCTCTTGCATCTGTCGCAGGACAAGCGGGTGTTCCCGAAGCAGCGTCAGTGTCCTCGTCATCAGGTCCCCGAAGTCTAGCTTCCCTTCTCGGGCCATCAGCTCCTGGTAGCGCTGATACGCCCGGGCAATCTCCAACTCCCGCTTCGCGCGTTCCGCCAGAATCCCATCGTCGGGAGCAGCGATCGCCCGCTTCTCGAGTTGCTCGGCAAACGTCGCATACTCCTCCGGACTGACATCTTCGTCCTTGGCTCGGCTGAACAGTTGCAGTAGCGCCTGGACATGCTTCATCGGATTGCCAAGCGGTCGGAAGTAGTCGAGCGGAAGTTCGAAGAGATGCTCCTGAAGGAAGATCACCTGCTCCGCCTCCGTGAGCAGGCGGAAGTCCGGGCTCACCCCGAGCACCAAGGCGTGCTCCCGAAGCACGCGGTCCCCAAAGGCATGGAAGGTGGAGATCCAGGTATCGGTGAACCCGTACGGGACCAGCAGGTCGACCCGCCGCTCCATCTCCGCCGCCGCCTTTTCGGTGAAGGTCAGGGCGAGGATCTGCTCCGGCCGCGCCCGTTTGGTGTTGATCAGGTGCGCGATGCGGTGGGCAATGACGGTGGTCTTCCCTGTGCCGGCACCGGCGATAACCAGCAAGGGGTCATCGCCGTGGGTGACCGCCTTTTGCTGAGCGCCATTGAGCCCTTCCTGGACCATTGCGCCAGCGTCCGATGAAATAATTGTGGCCTGCTCTGTCATCCCGCTTCAGGTCTCCCAGATACCTCGGAAAAATCCAGCTCATGATAGCATGTATTCTCGTCGCCGACCATAGGCAGGATTGACCCGACTCACCGACCTCGCAAACAGGGTAAAGCGTCACGACCAGACACCAGACACAAAAAACTTGACAGGGCGGAGGGTATCCAGTAAGCAGGAATCGCCGCGTGCTTGAAGAGATCCCAGGACGAGATCATGACCAGGATGGTGGAAATCGGCCGAGCCGCCTGGCCTTCCCCTAGATGGCGGGATTGGCGAAACTAAGCTCAGATCAAGGTATGGGCGTAGCGGGCTCGCCTAACTACGAGTTGCCGGCTTGGCGTAGAATGAAGGTTTGAGGAGAACCAAGACCGGGTACGATTACGGAGAATGTCACATCTGCGGCGAGCGGATAAAGGCGAGAGGTGTCAAGGCTGTATCTTCTGTACTGAAATCATACGGATAGCCACCGCCGTTCTGCTTCGCTGTACACATCCTTTCGGTGCCGGATTGCCCAGACCGTTACTTTCTTCTCTTCTATCTCATAGACGATTCGGTAATCACCAACCCGAATCTTCCAAAGCCCACCGAGTGATTGACTCAACCTGACGCCGTAACGTCTCGGTTCTGTCGCAAGCCTGCTCTCAACAGCGCGGATGATCCGGGCGCGAATGTTCGCCGGGAGTTCCGTCAGGTCCTCTGCGACCACTTGTGGGCGCAGTTCGACTTCGTATCCCAAGGTACCCTACTTGATCCTGAAACGGCGCTTTACATCAGCCAGAGGAATGGATTTTCCTGGGGTTTTCCGGCGCCGCTCGACGATCGCCTCAAGACCCGCATCTTCGATGAGTTCTAGGGCCTCAAGCAGGAGATCTCTCGCCTTCTGAGATAGCGACACCCCGTCCTTCTTGGCCAGCATTACGACCGCTTCGTAAATCGGTCGATCCACAACCGTAGAGATCCTTGGCAACGTGGTCGGCATGTTTGATCACCTCCAGTCTAGGTGTAGCACTAATAAAACCAAGTTTAGCACCTCTGCGACACCACCACAAGAGCATAGTCTCCAAGCAGGAATGTCTGACAGCGGGCACTGTGGGATGAAATCTGTGCAGAAATAACGTACATGCTCGCCGCCGCACCCCCGCGCTTCCGTCCTCTCCCCCGCTGGGGGGAGGGGTGACTTGAGATTGCATCGGCTGACTCTGTCAGCCTCGCAATGACTGACGAGGGGCTGGTCAGCGACTCATTACGGCTAGTTGGGGGAGGAATCCTTAGCGCCGTGAGGTGTCGGCGAGAGAAGAGCGTAAACTGAAGTCGGGAATGCCGGCCTCGGCAAACCCCTTTTCCCGCAGGATGCAACTATCACAGGCCCCGCAGGGCCGTCCGTCTGGCTTGGGGTCGTAGCAGCTCCAGGTGAGGGCGAAATCGACGCCGAGGGCGATGCCACGTTGGATGATCTGGGCTTTTGTCAGGTGGATCAGCGGTGTGTGGATGGTAAGTCTCGATCTGCCTTCGACGCCGGCTTTCGTCGCCAGATTCGCCATCCGCTCGAAGGCCACGATATATTCAGGCCGACAGTCCGGGTAGCCGCTGTAGTCGATGGCGTTCACGCCGAGAAAAATGTCTTCCGAGCCAAGGACCTCGGCCCAGGCCAGGGCATATGCCAGAAAGATGGTGTTTCTGGCAGGGACATAGGTGACAGGGATGCCAGCCCCGATCTCCATCAGATCACGGCCCTTCGGGACCGGGATCTCATCGGTCAGCGCCGACCCGCCGATCTGCCGTAGGTCCAGGTCGAGAATCAAGTGCTGTCTCACACTCAGGGCGGCCGCGATGCGCTCTGCGCTCTCTACCTCGCGAGCGTGGCGCTGGCCGTAGCGAAAGGTCAGGGCATTCAGCTCATACCCCTCGGCTCTGGCCACCGCGGCTGCCGTCGCGGAATCGATCCCGCCGCTCACGAGGACGACAGCCGGCTTGTTCACTACACCCCTCGCTGGTCCGGGTCCCAGAGATACTTGTGAAGCTGGATCTGCAGCCTGGCCTGGAGCTGGTCGGCCAGCATCCATTCGGCCAGCTCCCGTGGGTGCAGCTCGCCAAACACCGGCGAGAACAGCACCTGAGCCTTTTCGGCAAGGGCGTGCTCCGCCATCATCCGCTTGGCCCACTCGTAGTCCCGGCGATCCGCCACCACGAATTTGATCTGATCTTTTCGGTCCAGATACCGGAGGTTGTCCAGATTATTGTGGCGGTCCATCCCGCTGCCCGGGGCCTTGAGATCCAGGACCTTGACGACCCTGGGATCGAGGCGGCCCACATCGAGGCTTCCGCCCGTTTCGATCAGGACCTCGTACCCCTCTAGGAGCAGCCGGTCGATCAGGGAATGCACATCTTCTTGCAGAAGCGGCTCGCCGCCGGTGATCTCGACCAGCGGGCACTTATAGGCTCGCACCTGTTCGAGAACCTGGTCGATCGTGAGCGTCTGGCCCTCGTAGAACGCATACTCTGTATCGCACCAGCGACAGCGAAGGTTACACGCGGTCAGGCGGACAAAGACACACGGCCGACCGGTGTAGGTCGATTCCCCCTGGATGCTATAGAAGATTTCGTTGACGCGAAGGCCCATAACCGCCCATCCCGATGGGGTCTTGTACCATGTGGTTCCGGCGGTGTCAAGGCCGCCATCCGTACCTCAAATTTCCAAGAGCGAGTTGACACGTCCCGGCCGGGCGAAGGCGACGTAGGCCACCAGGCCGCTTAGCGCGGCGAGCAGTCCCACCAAAGTGTTGGCGAGGCCGCTGGTCGCCATGGCCAATAGGGCAAGCAGGCTCGGGATAGCGACCACCAGGAGCGCTCCAGGAAGCCCCCCGGGGACCCGCCATGGACGCGGCAGGGTGGGCTCACGGAGACGAATCGCGAGGAAGGCCGCCATCTGAATCAAGAGCGCCAAGGAGTAGAGCCAGACGTCCAGGACGACCAGCTTGGTAAACGGCAAAAGGGCCAGCACGCTGTACACCCCGCCCGAGGCCACGATGGCCACCCACGGAGTGGCGTAGCGTGGGTGGAGCATGGCGAGCGCCCGGGGGAGCAAATGCTTCTGGCTGAGGACGAAGGGGAGGCGCGAGTTGGTCAACAGGTTTGAGAGGAAAAGGCCGGCAGCGCTCAGGAGCGCAGCGAGGGTGATCCAACCGGAGAGCCACGGTCCACCGATCCGCGCTCCCACCTCTGCGAGCGACCCCGACTTCCAACTCGCGAGATTGGGCTCCGCCCCGAGCCCGACCGCCACTGGGAGCAGGTAAGCCAGAACGATCAGAGGGAAGGCGCGCCAGAGGGCGAGGCGGTAGGTGGACTCGGGCTTCCGCGTTTCCCCCAGGCAGGTGGTGGCGTTGCCCCAGCCGGAGTAGTTCCACATCAGGACGGCAAGCCCCACCCCAAGCCCTTCTACCAAGCCTTTCCCCTCAACAGTGAACGGGAGGACGGTCAGCTCACCCAGTCGCCCCATTCCAACGACCGCCATGCCAATCACGGGAGAAAAGGCAAGCACCCCAAGGAAAACCGCGCTCCATCCGACCAGTCGCACCCCACGGAGGTTCAGGAGCGTCAGGCCCCAGATGAAGGCCAGAGCCACGGACCACCGGGCCAGCGGGCCGGGGTTCGGAACCCAGTGGCTCAGGTAATTGACAAAGAGGACGGTATAGAGGGCCATGTCCGCGAAGCCTCCGACCAGGCTCCACCAGCCGACCTGAAAGGCCCAGCACGGCCCAAAGGCTCGCTTGACCCAGGTCACGTAGCCCCCCTCTTCCGGCAGCGCCGAGCTGAGCTCCGCCATGGCGGCAGCCACAGGCAGGCTCCAGATCACGGGGGTGATCAGGAGAAGCAGGAGGGTGAGGCCGGGACCGAAGGAAGGGACCGCATCCTCGATCCCGTAGGGGCCGCCACTCACGCTAAAGAAGATGACGGCGATCAGCGGGAGGAGGGAGAGCTCTCGCTTGAGATGAGGGCCGGGAGCGGCTGCGCTCACGTCCCAGTGGCCCGGCAGGTCAGCTCTGGGAGCCACTCCACACCCATTCCTCCCTACGCCCCACACTTCATGCTACAGTGTCCCGAGCGCCTGTAGTGTCCCGCCCGCCGCCGCCCCCCCGACCACAAGCCACATCGGATTCAGTCGGAACTTCACGAGCCCCACAATGGCCGCCAGCCCGATGGCCCACTCCGCCCAGCCTCCCAGCGCCGCCCGGCCCAACTCGGCAGTGACCGCGGCCATGAGCCCGATAGCGCTGACATTGACTGCATCGAGGAAACTGCCGGTAACGGCTAGATGACGAATGCGCGGAATAAGGGGATTGGTGGCGAGCACGAAGAGAAAAGAAGGAAGGAAGATCGCGGCCGTGGCGACGCATGCACCGAGCCAGCCCGCGAGAAGATACCCGATAAAGGTGGCCGTGCTCAGGACTGGGCCCGGCGTAAATTGCCCGATGGCGACTGCGTCGAGGAGCTGTAGCTCGGTCAGCCATCGGTATTCTATCACCAGCCCGCCGCGGAGGAATGCAATCAGGACATAACCGCTGCCAAACAACACACTCCCGATTTTGAGGAAGAATAGACCGATATTGGAGAGCGAAGGCGGGGGGTTGCTCCAGGTCGCAGCCGCGCCTGCCACTACCGCTCCCGCCGTCGTCGAAGCGGCAACGACGAATCCTACAATCCCAAGCAGCCCGAAACGAGCCGGCCTCAGCGGCCCACGAAACACGAGAGACCAGAGTATGCCCGTGGCACCACCGCCCAAAAGGAGAACGATCTCGTTGACGCCGAGCAGCCCCAACGCAAAAACGGCGAAACCCAGGGCAGCCAGACCAGGACTCTTGACACCCGTTTTCCCCAGACGGACCACCGCGGACAGGATGATGGCGACCACCACCGGTTTGACTCCCAGCAAGAGGGTCGAGGTCTGCGGAATTGCCTGAAACCGGACGTATGCCCAGGCCAACCCCAGGGTGATCGCGGTGGCTGGCAGGATGAAACAGAGGCCAGCTATGACAAGGCCAGGCAACCCCGCACGGACCATTCCGATGTGAATGGCCATCTCCGTTGAATTCGGGCCGGGGATGAGATTGGTAGCGCCGAGGAGGTCGAGGAACTGCTCCCGTGAGAACCACCGCCGACGGGCGACTACCTCTTCTTCCATCATGGCAATGTGCGCTGCAGGCCCCCCAAACCCAATCAGACCAAGGCGCAGGAATAGAAGAGCGATCTCCCGCAGCTCGTTCGCGGACGGTGGCCCGCTGCGCTCCCGGGCAGCTCCTCCTGTTTCATGATCTGGCAAACGAGTTTCCTTCCTGGCGAATCGCCTTTGTGTGCAGTCGAACCGGATTTCTTCCCCGGACAAGCCCGGCCAAACAAAATAAAAGGGCAGGCTTTCCTGGGCACCTGCCACACGAAAGCCTGCCCATCAAATCGTCTCGATGTCCACGCTCTACGCAGCCTCCTTTCGGCTCTGCCGAACCTCCTCCATCACCGGCGCCTCAACGGGCCGACAGATTGGGCACTCATAAGTCAACTTCGGTGGATCGTACCGGAGGTCAGCTCCACAGTCCAAGCACTTCGGCGTGATACCGGGCATCCTGATCACCTCCTTCCTGCCACAGCGGCGTCACGTCATCCTTGCATCACCTCCTTTCCCCTTTCCTCCGCTCTCCTTCGAGAGGAGTCGGCGTCGTCGGTCGCCCGTCATCTCTGCGGGCTGAATCCCTACGGAGCTACCCTTCAGACCTGATCACCACATACCGCGTCTCGCCGTCCCGCTTGACCAGGACCACCGTCGGCTCATCCGGCCGGGTTTTTTCCAAGGCCCTTCGGGCCTGGTTGACCGTGGCCACCTTGGTTCGGTCGATCTCCAGGATTAGGTCCCCCGGTTGCAGACCGGCCGCCTCGCCGGGGCTGTCGGGCTCAACACCTGTGATCACAACGCCCTTGTCATCCTTGATCCCGAACTTGCGGGCCAGCGCGGGGTTGAGCTGCTGGATGTCGATCCCCAGCTTGGATTTCGCAGAGGACGGCGCCATCGCCGCTAACTGCTCCTCCTTCAGCTCTCCAACCTTGACCTGCAATGGCAGCTCGGCTCCCTCACGGATGACCTTCATGGCGACCTCTTTTCCCACCGCGGTGCTAGCCACGATATGAGGCAGGTCGGTGGAGGACTTGACTTTCTTGCCGTCGAACTCCACGATGACGTCACCCTGCTTGACCCCGGCCTTTTCCGCCGGAGAGCCATCCACCACGTCCGACACCAGCGCCCCATTCGACTGCTACAGGCCGAATGTCTTAGCCCGCCCGGGGGTAATCTGCTGGACCGCCACGCCAAGCCATCCCCGGGTCACGCTCCCCCGTTCCTTCAGCTGCGGCAGGACTTCCTTGGCCATATCGATGGGGATCGCAAAGCCGATACCGATGGAACCACCTGTCGGGCTGAAGATGGCGGTGTTGATGCCGACCGCCTCACCGTAGGTGTTGATCAAGGGTCCACCGCTATTGCCCCGGTTAATAGAGGCGTCGGTCTGGATAAAGTTATCATACGGCCCCTCGCCGATGAACCGGCCCTTGGCGCTGACGATTCCGGTGGTAACCGTCTGGTTCAGGCCGAACGGGTTGCCGATCGCCATGACTGGCTCGCCGACCTCCAGCTTATCCGAGTCACCAAATGGGATCACGGGCAGGCTGGAGGCTTCGATTTTAATGAGGGCAATGTCGGTCTTCGGATCCCTGCCGACCACCTTCGCCTTGAACTCGCGTCCATCGCCCAGCTTGACCGAGATTTCCGTGGCGTTCTCGACCACATGGTTGTTCGTCAGGATATAGCCGTCCCTATTGATAATGAATCCGGACCCCAGACTCGTAGACTTAAACTGTCGCGGGGTATCGCCAAAGAACCGTTTGAAGAACTCGTTGAACGGGTCGTCTTCTCCAAAGGGGCTGTGGAACCGCGTGCCCCTTCCCTTGATAACCTGGGTAGTGCTGATATTCACCACGGAAGGAGTCAGCTCTTTCGCCAACCGAACCCAGATCTTACCGTCTGAAATCTGGCTCGAACTGAAACGCCCGTTCTCTCGTTTTTCGCTCCACAATTGAGTAGTGGTGGCCTTCGTTAGCGGGACCAGGTTCAAGGAGGCCGTGATCGCGATCCCCACAATAAGGCAGGAGGCTGCGACCGCTAACAGGGTCCTGCCGGTAAACCGTCCATTGCCCATCTCATCCCCCATCAATGGCTCAGCGCTTCGTTCAGCTCCCCGTTCAAAAACCTCGCACAAACTGACTTTGACATCGCGGTGGAGGGAGAATCTTTCGCCGGGACCATCCAGCGGCTGCTTACAGGATCCCTCCCTGACTCTTCATTAGACAATGTAGCAAACTGAGAGTTTAAATTCAAGGCATCGGGACGGAATGTTGCGCCGGATCCCGCTCCTCATCGTACAATCAATGGTATAATTGCCACAGGGGGGAAAGCGGGAAGACGGTCTAAGTGGGCCTACGATCCACCAATGCCGACGGTGCAGGCAACACACACCGTAGCAATGCGGTCTCTGAAGGAGGCAAGGGGCGACCCTCGATCAGAAAGAATCTGCTAAATGGAAACGGCCGACAGACAGCTCTTCACCATCGGACACTCGACACGCAGCCTTGAAGATCTCTTGCGTCTCCTGCGACTTTATCGGATCGCCTGCCTTGCTGATGTCCGGACCATCCCCCGCTCGAGGTATACGCCGCAGTTCAACTGCGAGACGCTGAAGCTCGATCTCCCCAAGGCGGCACTCCGATATGTCCATCTTCCCAGGCTGGGAGGGCTCAGGAAAAGTTCTGGTAAGCTCTCCCCTAACAGTGGCTGGCGACACGCAGGCTTCCGCGGCTTCGCTGACTACATGCAGACCGATGAATTCGCAGGCGGCCTTGACGAGCTGTGGTCCCTCGCCGGACAGGTTCGGACCGCCATCATGTGCGCCGAGGCCCTGTACTGGCGCTGCCATCGCTCTCTGATCGCCGACGCATTCACGGTCCGCAGCGGAACGGTCTCCCATATCCTCTCCGACCAGAGGGTCGAAGAACACCGCATGACCTCGTTTGCTGTGATCGTTGAGGACCGCATCACCTATCCCCCACCTCCGCTGGCCCAAGCCTCACTCGTGACATAGCCTACTCAGCCGATCCGTCGAGGCGGTGACTCCCTGGCCGAACAACCGACCTTCAGTCCACTACCCTCCCACGATCTCCCCTGGTGGGCCAAACTGACGGTGGATGGCCTTGCCAAGTAATGGGTGCATGTCCGCTGTGTAAAAAGGGCGCCGGCCGCTTCGCACGAATCGGCCGGCGCCGCTATCGGATCTTGGTGGAGGCGGCGGGAGTCGAACCCGCGTCCGAGGACATGTCGGAAAGGGCATCTACGTGCGTAGCCTGCGTATGCTCATTCGCCTCTCCCAGCCCCCACAGGCGGGGTCACGGAGCGGCTAGCTCATTTGGTCTCGCCCGCCTCCCCGGAGCAAAAGAGGCAAGCCAGTCCGCCTATGCGGCGCCCAGTTCCCGCCCGACGGACATGGCGGGGTGGACGTGGCCACCCTTAGGCAGCCAGTGCCAATTCGTGGTTGGCAGTTGCTTGTGTTCCCATCTTTTGACGAGGGGATGGGACCCCGGCACGCAGCCCTAACCCCCTTGCCCCCGTCGAAACCGGAGCGCCCCCATGGGAAAGGCAATGCTGCGGTACATTGATACTGGGGTTAGAGGAGCACCTTTAATGTAGGCCGCCAGGCTGGAAAAGTCAATGGCTACCTATGGTCTGCTCGGCCGCTGGCAAGTTGGGCCATCTCTCTCGCCACAGCACGCCGCTTCAGGGCTTCCCGCTTATCGTAGAGTTTCTTCCCCCGGGCGAGCGCCAACTCTACCTTGATCTTCCGTCCCGCCGCATAGAAACCCAAGGGGACCAAGGTGAGGCCCTTTTCCTGGACCTTCCCCATAAGCCGGGCGATCTCCTCGCGGTGCAACAGGAGCTTCCGCTTCCGATTTGGGTCCGGGTTGGAGCGATTTCCTGCGGCGTAGGGGCTGATATGGCAATTGAACAGATAAGCCTCCTCGCCCTCGATCGCAGCGTAGCTGTCTTTCAGATCGGCCTGGCCCTCTCGCAGCGACTTCACCTCGGTCCCGGTGAGTGCAATCCCTGCCTCGAAGACCTCCTCGATCTGGTAATCGTGTCTTGCTCGCCGATTGGAGCAGAGGCTTCTTCTTTCCTGGGCCTGTCTCATCAGGCTGACTATAGCGTAGCCCAACGGGGCGTTACAAGGCAAATCCCGGAGGCCTGCGACCGGGAGTCACAAATTCGATTGACAGGGAGCTAGACGCGTAGTATAGGTGCTTCAGTGCTCAAAGGTGATTCTTTCCTGGTTTCGATCCGCGCCGCGTCTGGGGCTTATCCTGAATCTCTCATGGCCGATTGATTCCTCCAGTGTAGACCCGCCGACGCGGAGCTGATCTACTTCAGATTACACCCCTTTTGAGGAGGCGAAACCGATGATGAGACCCTGGAAGATCACAACCATTTTGACGATGGCGCTGTTGATGACCATTCCGCTCCTCCTATCAGGCTGCCCGAAACGTCCGGAGGTTGCCAAGATCGACGCCCAGCCCACCGCGGCTCAGACACCGGAGACGATGCCGTCAACCGCGACGCCTCGCCCGAGCATGACGCCGGCGACGCCCTCTCAGTCATACTCGAGCTCCCTGACATCCAAGGAGGAGTTGGTCACGCCCCCGACCCCTGTTCAGGAGCAACCCGCAAAAGGAGCGCCCTCGGCGGGTCCAACCGGAACGGGAGGCCAAGCATCCCCGCTCAAGGATATCTTCTTCGATTTCGACAAATCGAATATCCGAGACGATGCAAAGCCGAACCTACTCGAAGACCAACAGTGGCTGAAAGCCAATTCGGCTGCCCAGATCACGATCGAGGGTCATTGCGATGAACGAGGCACCGCGGAATATAACCTCGGCCTGGGCGAACGCCGAACGAAGGCGGCTAGGGACTATCTCGTAGCGGCAGGAATCGATGCCACGCGCATGAAGATCATCAGCTATGGAAAGGAGCGCCCCTTTGTGTTGGGCCACGATGAGGCGGCCTGGAAGTGGAACCGGAGGGCACACTTTGTGGTCCGTGAGCGGTAGCCCCGCTGAAGATGGAGGGGACTCTGTTACTGTTTCTTCTTCTGGCAAAGGCTAGACATCTGCACTGCCTCCCCGGCAGGCGGTGTTGAAACCAGAGCAGGTCCGAGAAAAATCTTTGGATCTTGGGGGATGCCAGCATCCCCAGCTTCATGGGGGTCAGAGACCGGTTTCGATATCCGCCTCGTTGTAGCCTCGTTCGAGAATCTCATTCAGTCGCGAGACGAACCATCTCATCCTCTCTTTCCAAGTTGCCCTCAGTCGCATCGGCGAACCCTCCATGTGTCAGGTCAGAAATGGCACCAGCTAGGAGATCCCGTCGATCGGCCTGTATCGGACTTGCGATGGACGCCCGCCAGCCCCTCCATTCCCACATTTGTTATGAAGGGCGAAAGAAAATAAGGGTCACCAGCACGAACAGCGGAATCAGGATGCAGATGGAGTACTTCATGTACCCGAAAAAAGAGGGCATCTTGATCCCCGCCTCCTCCGCGATAGACTTGACCATGAAGTTGGGGCCGTTCCCAATGTACGTGTTTGCTCCCATGAACACAGCGCCGACTGAGATGGCCGCAAGGAGCATCTCCCCACGAATGCTTCCCTTCGTAGCCTGAAGGAGCTGGTTGAGGTGAATGGCTTCTGTCCCCATCAGGCCGCTGGCCGTTGTGGCAAAGGTGAGGTACGTCGGCGCATTATCGAGGACACTCGAGAGGGCCCCGGTCACCCAGAAGAACTGCCAGGGTTGCTTCAGGCCGAGTTGGTCTCCGCGGGCCTCCAGGATCGCCAGGGCGGGGATCATCGTCGCGAAGATCCCCGCGAAGAGCACTGCCACCTCCACAATCGGTTGGAAGCTGAACCGGTTCGCGACACGCGTCTCCGTTCGCGTGACGAGCATGGAAAGGGCCGCGAGGCAACCCATCCCAATCGCCTGTGCCCCTTTGCGCGCATGCTCGGACTGCAGCCCGATCTCCTCGCCGAACCGACCGACGACAAAGGCTACTGCCAACACCCCAAGCAGCAGCAAGAAGTTGACCTTGCCCTCCACACCGAGCCTCTCCCGGACCTGGACCTCCTTAGGCAAGGCCCAAGGGTTCGCCACACCCTCCGCCTCGAACTGACGCCGGTCCCACAGGTAGAAGGTAAGGAGCAGCACCGCGTTCATCAGGAGCCAGTGCGGCAGGAGCCGAAGTGTCCACTGAAAGGGGACCCCGCGAAGGAAGCCGAGAAAGAGGGGTGGATCGCCGAGAGGGGTGAGGAGCCCTCCGATGTTCGAGACAACGAAGATGAAGAAGACCACGATGTGAACCTGGTGTCGACGCCTCTCGTTGGCGCGAAGCATGGGGCGGATCAGGAGCATCGAGGCGCCTGTCGTTCCGATGATATTCGACAGGATGGCGCCTACCGCGAGGGTGACGGTATTGACCGGGGGGGTTCCCGCGAGGGACCCTCGCAGGTGGATTCCACCGGAGATGATGAACAGGGCCGCGAGAAGGACAATAAAGGCAATGTACTCGATCCCGGTCTCAATGAGACGGTGACCATCCACCTGAGAGATGTAGACCGCTACGGGGACGCCGAACAGAGCGCTGATGGCACCCTTGTTCAGATTGGATTCCCACCAGTGCGGGACGATCAGTGGAAAGAGAGCGATGGAAAGGAGCAAAAGGACAAAGGGCGCCACCCAGCCCAACGCAATCTGATGGCCTACGCTTGTCCCGCCCCCCTCCGCGGCGGCGATGCGCGGCATGGCGAGAAGGACGGTTGCAACGAAGGCAAGGTTCGCGCACGAGACTCGACCGGCCGCCAGAGGATTGCGTCCAATCAACTTTAACCACGTCTGTGATCGCCTATACAATTCTTGATCGCGCAAGCGGGTCATGCCTTCAAAGAACGACCGCTCCGGACTTCTGGCCCACGAAACTGGCTCGCTTTCACCCGGATACGATGAGAGCTGTCATTAGGCCAACGGGGGTCATGTGAGTTGGGACAATCGAGAGCTTTGGGGATGAAAACACAACAAGAGGCTCACCATTCAGGTGGGCCTCTTGTTGTAAGAATCCTTCCGCCGCTACGATGAGAAGCGGCGTTATTATCCGTGCCTAGCCGATCCTTCTCTTCGGCCGCTGCGCCACCTCCTAAGCCTTGACCTGCGCCCCCGCCGGTGGAGCCGGACGCCTCGCCATCAGCTCGGCAATCAGCGCGACCACGCATAGGACCGCCGCCGTGGTGAAGGCGGCCTGGTAGTTCTTGTACTTGTCGAAGAGGACCCCGCCGATCCTCGGTCCAATGATGCCCGCCACACCCCACGCCGTGAAGAGCAGGCCGTAGTTGACGCCTGCATTCTTCGTCCCCCAGAAATCCGAGGTCGTCGAGGCGTTCACGGAGAGCTGGGTGCCGTATCCCCAGTACACCGCGAATATCATCACAAATAGCATGGTGGCATTGGTGCCCGTGGCGTACAAAATCGGCATGGCAACCGCCGAGAGCGCGATCATCAACCGCAAGACATTGAGACGGCCAAGGCCATCGGACATCCAGCCAGAAAGAATCCGGCCGGAGGCGTTCCCGAAAGCCCCGACGAAGATGGCCGTGGTCGCCAAGGCGATGGGGTGCCCCACGCTTTTTGCAAACGGGACCAACTGGCTGATCACCATGAGGCCCGCCGAGGTCCCGAGGGCATAAGCGATCCACATATAGTAGAATGCGGGCGTCTTCAGCACCTCACCTGGTGTGAACTCATAGGTCGTTCCCGCAGCCTTGGCCGCCGGGGCCGGCGTCCAGCCGGCTGGTTTATACCCCACGGGTGGATTCTTGAGCAGGAACGCCCCGATGATCCCCATCACGAAGAAGATGATCCCGAAGACCGTGAAGGTGGTCCGCCACCCGTAGGTCGGGATCAGCCAGTTTCCTCCCAGTGGGCCGAAAATGGCCGAGCCGCCCCCATATCCAGCGACCGCGAGCCCGACCGCCAGGCCCCGCCGATCGGGGAACCACTTGGCCATGACGGGGATCGGCGTCGAGTAGCCGAAGCCTTGGCCGGTTGCGGCCACCACGCCCAGCCAGAAGAACATCCAGGCCTGGGTGGTGGTATAGGCGCACATGAAGAACCCGAGGGCGTTCGCCACGGCGCCAATGACCGAGATCCGGAAGGGCCCCAGCTTGTCCTGGAGTCGCCCGGCCAGGATGAACGTCAGCCCGAACGTAAAGACCAAGATGGTGAATACCAAGGAGGTATCGGCCCGCTTCCACCCGAACTCCTTCTCCAGCGGGGCGACGAAGATACTCCACGCATAGACGGCGCCAAGGGCGAGGTTCATGGAGAGCCCGCCCGCGATCCGCCACCACCGATTCATCATCCCATGAGTTTCGGCCATTTTCCCCCTCCCCCTTATAATGCGGTAATGGGAACAAACAGAACCGCCCCGATGAACTCCGATTCCTTCTCTCTGGATGGGATCATCGATCGTCTGATGATTATACTTCCCTGTACCACCCCCCCCCAACTGCAGAACTCCGCGCCCGGCGGACTGTTTCTATCAAACTCCCAGCAGTTGTGTCAAGAGAAATTTATAAACATGTTTTAATCTCAGATGTTAGAGTGAATAGGAGCTACCCACAATAAAGACGGCGGCGGCTCTCAGATTCTCCCTTCCTCGCTAGAAAGAGCCAGCAAAGAGCCAAAGGTCCAAGCTCCAAAATGCCTCCTTCTATGACGGCCCTTTAAAATCCTGTTTGATTTTGGTCCGGAGGGAGGCTCCAACTGACGCGCCCATTGCGGCGGTAAGCTTGTTAGGAGACGAGTCCCTTTCGCAACAACGAAAAACCGCCGGCGGGCATAAAAGCCATGGCTACGCGTTGAAGGGGCGGCCATTTCGTGATACTGTCTGTGGCACTTCCAGCAGGGCAATTCGAGAAGGAGGAAAGCGTGGAGTTTCATCTCGGTGATCCCCCGTCTATCTTTATTACGGCCCGCGCCTTCCATCGGTTGAAACTCCTGCTCAGACTCTGTCCCGCCGAGATCGCCGGTCTGGGGTATATTACGCCTCATCCGAAAGGATTGCTCATCCAAGACCTCTTTGTTCTCCCCCAGCGTGTCACGTACTCCGACGCCGAGCTGGACCCAGAGGCCCTCTTTGGATTTCTTACCGGTTTTCTTGCCGACGGAGGCGACCCATCATCTCTCCAACTCTGGTGGCACAGCCATGCTGATGGTGAGGTCTATTGGAGCGAGACCGACCTCGAAACAATCGAGCGCTTCCCAGGGGACCGCGTGATCTCCATTGTGGGAAACCAGAAGGGAGAGCTGCTCTGCCGGCTGGATCTCTTCACTCCCCAACGCGAGCGGCTGGAAGGCCTCCCCCTTGTCCTCGTTGAGGAGACCGAAGGAGGATCGGGCCTGGACATGGAAACCCTCTACCAAGAGGTCTGGGACGAGATCAAGGCAAAGGTCAAAATGCGCTTCCCCATAGAACCCGTCCTAGACCATGAAGGGGTGGTCGGCTTCATCACCAATGAAGAGTATGAAGTCGAGGTGGAGCCAAGCGATAGCTCTGCACCCGCTCCCTAGGCAACACTCACTGGAAGGGACGAAAGTCGCCGAACACTTATTTCCCTGCACGGCGGTCCAGGGTTCGGTATTGGATGGCCTCGGCGAGGTGATCGGTGCGGATTGCCTCGTGGCCCTCGAGGTCGGCGATCGTGCGAGCCACCTTAAGGATCCGGTTGTGGGCCCGCGCCGACAGCCCTAGCCGCTCGATCGCGGTCTCGAGGAGGCGCTGCCCGTCGGGCCCGATGGGGCAGGCTCGACGGAGCTGCTTGGTGCCCATCTGGGCGTTGCAGAAGGTCTTGGTCCGCCTGAACCGATCATGCTGGACCGCCCTGGCCCGCTTCACCCGCGCCCGCACCGTCTCGGATGGCTCCCCCTGCGTCTCCGTCGCAAGCTCCCGATAGCGCAACGACGGGACATCGACATGCAGGTCGATCCGGTCGAGGAGGGGGCCAGAGATCCGGGACCGGTAACGGTCGATCTGGGGCGGGGAACAGGTGCACTCGCGCCGAGGATCAGTGAAGTAGCCGCAGGGACAAGGGTTCATGGCGGCGGCCAGCATGAAACTGGCCGGGGAGGTGACGGCTGTCGCAGCACGGGAGATGGTGACGACACCATCCTCGAGCGGCTGGCGCAACACCTCGAGGACGCTCCGCTTGAACTCCGGCAACTCATCCAGGAAGAGCACCCCGTGGTGCGCCAGGCTCACCTCGCCCGGTCGAGGAATGGTCCCACCACCGACCAGGCCTGCATCCGAGATGGTGTGGTGGGGGGCCCGGAAGGGTCGCGTCGCGATGAGGGCGGCGCGACCGGGCAGGAGGCCACAGATGGAGTGGAGCTTCGTCACCTCGATCGCCCCCTCCAGGACCAGATCCGGCAAGATCGTGGGCAGGCGCTTGGCCAGCATCGTCTTACCGGAGCCGGGCGGCCCGATGAATAGGATGTTGTGGCCGCCGGCGGCCGCCACTTCCAGCGCGCGCTTCGCGTGGGCCTGTCCTTTCACATCGGTCAAATCGACCGCATACTGGGCGTGCTGAGCGAATACCTCCTGGAGGTCGATCTGTGTAGGGCGGACCTCCTGGACGCCATTCAGGAATTCCACGACCTGCGGAAGCGTCTCAACACCGAAGATTTGAACCCCCTCCACGACGGCCGCTTCCGGGGCGTTCTCCGCCGGCAGGATCATCCCGGCAAGCCCGGCCTGAGCCGCCGAGACGGCAATCGGCAGCGCGCCTCGAATAGCGCGAACCCCGCCGTCCAGCGACAGCTCCCCCAGGATCACATGATTCTTGAGGCGGTCGGGCCGGATGATGCCGGTCGCCGCGAGGATCCCGCACGCCATGGGGAGATCGAAGCAGGCCCCCTCCTTCCTGATGTCGGCTGGAGCCAGATTCACGGTAATCCGACGCGACGGAAATTCAAATCCAGAGTTCTTGATGGCCGCCTTCACGCGATCGCGGCTTTCCTTGACCGAGGTATCGGGCAGGCCAACGGTGTTGAAGGTGGGAAGCCCCATGGCGATGTCCACCTCCACCTCGACCAAGTAAGCCTCCGCCCCCAGGACTGCGCTCGACAACACCTTAGCCAGCATCGTGACGCCGTCAGCCTCCCGCCTGCTTGCCTGGTGGTCACTCTCGCTCAGTTGAAGGTCGCTACGTGTGTTCCTCGGCCGTCGATCGGCCGGCTCTCCTTAAGAGGAGGAAACCTCATTCACCTAGATCATCGCACAGCCCGGCATCGGGATCAAGGATCCGGCCTGCGTGGAGGTCTGCGCGGTGGGGTGCATCGACGAGACGGTGGACCAGCCCTGCACAAACCCGAGGAGTGCATCGACTGCGGCGTCTGCGATCCCGGGTGACCGATGAGCGCCCTCTTTGCGGAAAGCGTCGTCCCAAAGGGGTGAAGAAGAGAGGTCTAGGGTGTTAGACACCGAAGAACGCCCAGAGTATCCCTAGGATCGCAAGGACCCCCAGCAAGATCATTGACCAGTGGCTTCGCAGATGATTGATGGGGGCCAACGTTGTTATCCTCCGCGGAGAGTTCGGACCTCAACCATCGGGTCTCCCCTCCTCCCTTTTCTGCCCTCTGTCCGCTTCATCAAAAGATGGCGGTTCCGCCGCTGGTAAAGGCGTCTCGTATCAGAAGAATATCGGGTTGTTCTTCCCTCCCCCGCCCAAACGTCACCGCTACCACATCAAAGCGGCAGGCAGCCTCCCCAAGCGCCTCCCGCTCCAAGAACAGCCCCGCGGCCTTGACGATCTGCCGCTGCTTGCTGAGCGTAACTGAGGACTGGGGCGAGCCAAATTCACGGGACTTTCTGGCCTTCACCTCGACAAAGACCACCACGTCGCCCTCCTTGGCGATGAGGTCGATTTCGCCGAGCGGGGTGGAATAGTTCTCATGCAGGATCCGATACCCAGCGGCCAGGAGGAATGCCTTCGCCGCCCGCTCCCCTTCCGACCCCAGACGGAGCCTTGCACTTTTCATTTCCCGGCCTCTGCTACCGCTGCTCACGGACACCCCGAAAGCTCTTCCTGTGAAGCGGACTGGCTCCGAATCGAGCAATGGCCAACAGGTGGTCCCGGGTCCCGTATCCCTTGTGTCGGCCGAATCCGTACTGCGGGAGGGCCAAGTCATACGCCTGCATAATCCGGTCACGGGCAACCTTGGCAACGATGGAAGCCGCAGAGATCGAGAAGCAGAGACGATCGCCTGAAGGGATCGCGCGATGGGGGATTGAGCAGCCGGGGGATTGATCGCCGTCGATCAGGACAAAATCAGGGGGAGGGGAAAGGGCATCGATGGCCCGCCGCATGGCCAGCAATGTCGCTTGAAGGATATTGACGGCATCGATGCACTCCTCCTGAATCACGCCGAACCCGACGGTCAGGGCCACAGCCCTAATGGCCTCGTCGAGTTGCTCGCGCCGCCGTGCGCTGAGCCTTTTGGAATCATCGACGCCATCGATGACCGAGGTTGGCGGTAGGATGACTGCGGCGGCCACTACCGGCCCGGCCAGGCATCCTCGCCCGGCCTCATCGACACCGGCAATAAGGTGATACCCCGCGGCACGAAGACGGGCTTCCTCTCCGGCGCGCACCGCCACATTCCTCTTTAGGTCAGCTTGCGCTCCGTGATCCGGGCAGCCTTTCCTTTCAGCTTTCGCAGGTAGTAGAGTTTCGCCCGACGGACGTGGCCCCGTCTCGTGCGCTCGATCTTCTCGACAATGGGGGAATGGAGGGGGAAGGTTCGCTCCACCCCGACACCGTATGTGACCTTGCGCACGGTGAAGGTGGCGCGGAGCCCCTCGCCTCGCCTGCGGATCACGACCCCTTCGAACGCTTGGACTCTCTCCTTGTCCCCCTCCTGGACCCTGAATTGCACCTTCACGCTATCTCCAGGAGAGAACTCCGGGAGCTGCGCCTTCAGCAATGGCGCTTCAATACGTCTGATGACATCCATGATTCGACCTCCAAGATGCGGAGTGAATAGAACGTGGTGCGGCGTGTGAGGTGCGGGCCACTTTGCACCACGCACTCCGGACCTCACACCATTCAGCAGGATCCCTGCTCTTCCTCGATCTCTCTGAGGAGCCGGCGGTCCCCCTCACTCAGCTCAGCCTGCAGCAGCAGATCCGGCCGGCGTAGCTTCGTGCGACGCAGCGCCTCCTTTCGGCGCCAGCGTCTGATCCGCTCATGGTCGCCTGACAGTAGCACCTCCGGAACGGCAAGCCCCTGAACGATCGGCGGCCGGGTATAGTGCGGAAAGTCCAGCACGGCGTCTGTGAAGGAATCGTATCGGGACGAGTCTTCATCTCCAAGGACGCCAGGAATGAGGCGTATGGTGGCGTCCACGAGAACGAGTGCCGGCAATTCCCCCCCGGTCAGGATGTAGTCCCCGATCGATATCTCATCGGGGGAGAGCCATTCCCTGATTCTTTCATCGAACCCCTCATATCGTCCGCAGACAAGCAGCAGATGTTCATGCTCGACGAGTTCCTTGGCGACCGCCTGCCGGAACGGGCGACCCTGGGGGGTCAAGAGGATCAGGTGGGTCCCCTTCCCTCGGCTGAGGCTCTGAACCGCCTCGAGGATCGGCTCGGGCTTAAGCACCATCCCGGGCCCACCCCCGTAAGGCCGATCGTCCACCGTGGCATGCCGATCGTAGGCATAGGCCCGAAGATCGTGGACCACGATCTCCACGATGCCGCGGTCCTGGGCCCGCTTGAGAATGCTTTCCGAGAGCGGTCCCTGAAAGAAACCAGGGAAGAGGGTGAGGATATCATACCGCCTCAGCTTCGATCATCCCTTCCAGGGGACGCACCACCATGATCTCCCCTGCGAGATCAACCCTCCTCACGACCTCCCGCGTCGCGGGAAGGAGCCATTCCCCCTGCTTACCATGTACCACATACACATCGTTCGCTCCCGTCTCCCAGATCTCGACGATCCGTCCCAGCTCTCGCCCCTCTTCACTGACGACTCGAAGCCCGACCAGATCGGCATGGTAATACGCCCCCTCCGGGAGCGGGGGAGCAGCCGATCTGGGAATGAGCATCTCGCAGCCAACCAGACGCCCCGCTTGTTCCTGGGTCTCCACGCCACGAAGCTTCAGCACCCAAGCGGAGCCCGCCTGCCGAACCCGTTCTACAGCGTACCAGGCGAGGTCGCCTCCGGCTGGCCCGATATGAACGGCCGCCAAGCCTGGCGCAATCACCATGGAGTCAGCGTACGGCTCTACCTTGATCTCGCCTTCCAGCCCCCAGGCCTTGACGGCCCTGCCCAGTAGAAGATACGGCGACGGCATCACTTATTCCAGGATCTCCAGGACAGCCCGACGCTTCGACCTGGCGGCGATGGCGTGCAGCACCGTGCGCATCGCCTTGGCGGTCCTACCCTGCTTTCCGATCACCCTGCCGACATCAGAGGAGGCCACGCGAAGGCGGAGGACCAACGCCTTATCTTCCTCCGCAGCATCGACGGTCACCTGGTCTGGACTATCCACCAGCGCCCGGGCCATCTGCTCTACCAGCTCCTTCAGCGCCCTTGCCTCATCCATGGGTTCCTGATCCGGAACCGACGGACCGCCTTCCATCTTCACTCCCTCCAGGTGTTTCAGCTATGATTGAAGGGTTATCGCCTCTTCCCGGCGGCTTTCAGCTCGGCGAATTGCCGCATGACGCCCGCCCGCCGCAACAGCTGCCGGACGGTGTCGCTCGGCTGAGCACCCCGCTGCAACCAATGCAATGCGCGATCCGCCTGCACCTGCAATACAGGCTGATCTCCGTGAGGATCATAGGTGCCCAGGTTCTCCAGCACCTTGCCGCCCCCCGCGACCCGCGAATCTCCGACGATCAGCCGATAGAACGGGTGTTGTTTCGCTCCCATCCTCCGCAGTTTGATCTTGACAGCCATCTCCACGCTCCGTTATCTGTCCGGTGTCACACCCCCAAGAAGGGCCGGAGGCGCTTCGCCATTTTCCGTCCAGCACCACCACCCTCCGGGACGACCTGTCTCATCAATTTCTGAGCCTGGACGAACTGTTTGAGTAGACGATTGACATCTGCCACAGATGTGCCGCTTCCCGCGGCAATCCGCTGGCGGCGGCTCCCATTGATGAGATCTGGAACCGCCCGTTCCTTCCGAGTCATAGAGTTAATGATCGCCTCAGCCTGTTTCAACTCCTGTTCCGCCACATCGGGGTCAGCCAGCCCCTTGTGTTGGGACAACCCCGGGATCATCTCCATCACCTGCTCGATTGGCCCGAGGTCTTTCAGTTGCCTGAGCTGCAGGCGAAAATCTTCCAGCGTGAAGCCCTCGGACCGAATTTTCTGCGCGAGCTCCTCGGCTCGCTTCCGATCCACGCCCGCTTGCGCCTTTTCCACCAAGGTCAGGATATCACCCATTCCCAGAATCCGGGAAGCCAGTCGTTCGGGGTGGAAAGGTTCGAGGGCGTCCGGCTTCTCTCCGACGCCGATGAACTTGATCGGCTTCCCCGTCACTGACCGGATCGAAAGGGCCGCGCCTCCTCGAGCGTCCCCGTCCAGCTTGGTCAGGATAAACCCTGTCAGGCCAAGATCCGCATCGAACCGGAGGGCAGAATTTACCGCATCCTGGCCGGTCATGGCGTCGGCCACCATCAGCACTTCGGCAGGACAAGTCGCCCCTTTGAGAGCAACAAGCTCCTGCATCAACGGCTCATCAACGTGCAGCCGACCGGAGGTGTCCAGAATCAACGGATTGTATCCGAGCTGTTTCGCAAGGGACCGCGCCTCCTGGCACACCTGCAGCGCGGCACCCGCCCCGGCGAACACGGGCACCCCGAGGGAGCGCCCCAGGATCTGGAGCTGTTCCCTGGCCGCTGGCCTGGTCGTATCCGCCGCCACCAGGAGCGGCGACCGCCCCTCCGACACGAGCCATCGGGCCAGCTTCCCCGCCGTGGTCGTCTTGCCCGATCCGTGAAGGCCGACCAGCATGAATGCCGTTGGGGTGTCTGGTGCATAGGTGAGCGGGACGCGCTTGCTGCCCAATTCCTCCACCAGCTCTTCGTAGACCACCTTGACTACTTGCTGACCAGGGGTCAAACTCCCCAACACCTCGCGGCCGACTGCCCGTTCACGGACCCGCTCGATGAATCCCTTCACAACTTTAAAATTCACGTCCGCTTCAAGCAGCGCGAGCCGGACCTCCCGGAGCGCGTCAGCGATATTCTCCTCGCTGAGCCGTCCGTAGCCACGAAGCTTTCTGAAGGTTAGACTTAATCGTTCTGCAAGCCCTTCAAACATGGTCCTCACCCGGTAGCATAAAAGTTTAAACTAGCTTCTTCGCACTCCCCTTGTCAAGGTCAAACTGCACTCAAGCTGACCATACAGAAGACGCCAATCGTTCAATAACCTCAACCGACCAAGATCAGCCGAACCTCCATGACGTCGCTGCTCATCGGAACGGCAACGGCTAGTTCGTCCACCCGCGGGAAAAGGTGGTTTAAATCGTCAGCTCGGGAACGGCGGACACAGGCGATCTCTTGCACCCCCAGGCCGGCTACCCTCGGCGAAGGCGCCGGCGGCGTCAGTCGAACCGTCCCCTAGACGATCACCTCAAGCTAGTCGGCGACGACGTCCTACACGATCAGGGCGAGCAGGTGGACGGGCCCGACCGCGTAGCCAGGAGGTCTCTCTCAACACCGCCACGATCATCGACATCACCCAAGCGGAAAGCTTTGCAGGACAGAGTAGCGGGCGCCCTCAGGACCTAGGTCGCTCTTCATCAACTCGATCCGATGAAGCACCATCTCGTCCAGCGGCTCGGCCGGCACGGAGGTCAGTGCCACGGCCAGTTGCTCCCGGTGCCTGGGGCCCCACACCCGACCCAGCGTAAGATGCGCGGTGAACGGTCGCTCCTCTCGCGGAAATCCGAGTGACTCTAGCCCGCCTTCGACCCTCGCCTGAAGCGCCGCCAGGGTCTGCGCGCCCTCGGACACCCCAATCCAGACGACTCTGGCGACACGCGGTTGGGGAAAGGCACCGAGCCCTCCGAGCACGAGACGAAACGACCCATACCCCCGAGCGGCCGCAGCGACCGCCTCCCCAACGGCAGCGAGGCGTGTCTCCTTCACCTGTCCCAGGAATTTCAGCGTGAGGTGAAGGTTCTCGGGTCTCACCCACGTGACATCGGCGCGGGCTGCCTTGAGCCGTTCCTGCACCTGGGCAAGTGTTTCTTTCAGGCCCGGAGCTAGATTGACCGCGACAAAGGTACGAATGGCGGGCCCAGGTGAGTGATCAGGTTCGAGAGGCATCTCGGCGTGACAGCAGGTGTCGGCGGAGCATATCGAGGGCCGCCTGCGAGGCGAGCAGCTTATTGGTCTCCCGATCAGCGAGGAACCGGAACTTCCGACAGGCCACCCCCTCCTTTGAGGCGATGGCGATGTAGGTCAGGCCGACCGGCTTCTCGGCGGTGCCTCCGCCCGGGCCGGCGATGCCGGTGATGCCGAGGGCCAGATCGGTCCCGGCGCTCTCCCGCATGCCCGAAGCCATCGCTAGGGCTACGGGCCGGCTGACCGCTCCGTGCCGCACAATCAGCTCACGTGGCACCACGATTACGCCCTCCTTGGCCTGGTTGCTGTAGACCACTTCGCCACGAACGAAGTAGGCGGAGCTCCCGGGGAGATTGGTCAGGCGGTGGCAGACCAACCCTCCGGTGCACGACTCGGCGACCGCAATGGTCTGGTTCGCCTCCAGGAGGAGGCGCCCCACCATCTCCTCCAGTCGCTCCTCGTCTCGCCCGAAGAGCAGCGCCCCAAGCCGGTCGCGAAGCCGGGCCTCCAGACCGTCGAGAAGTCGATCGCCCACCGCCTCCGACTCGGTCTTCACCGTCAGTCGGATGTGGACCTCTCCTGCGTGGGCGAGCAGCGCAATGCTCGGGTTTCGTGATGAGCGGACCAGATCGCCGATGGTCTCGTCGAGCTTCGATTCAGTGATCCCGCACGCTTTAAGGATGCGCGAGCGAATCCGTGCCCTGACGCCAACGCCCTCGCGAAGCCGCGGGATGACCTGCTCCCTGAGCATCGGCCGCATCTCCGAGGGGACCCCTGGCATCGCCACAACCAGCTTCCCATCCCCCAGACGAATAAAGAGGCCAGGTGCGGTCCCTCTGGGGTTGGGCAACACGGTAGCACCATCAGGGATCAGGGCTTGTCGCTCGTTGTTTTTGGACATGGCCAGTCCTCGCTCGGCGAATCGTTGACGAATAGACTCCAACACCGTCTGATCGAGGACTAGTGGCCGCCCCAGCATGCCCGCAATGACTCGGCAGGTCAGATCGTCCTCGGTGGGACCGAGGCCCCCTGTGGTGATCACGATCTCGGAGCGCGCCAGGGCTAGGCCGAGTGCTTCCCGGATCCGCCCCTCGTTATCCCCAACGGTCGTCTTCCAATAGACATCGATCCCCGTTTCGGCAAGCTGTTCGCCGATGTAGGCGGAATTGGTGTCGATGCTGTGACCCAGTAACAGCTCTGTCCCTATGGTCAGGATCTCGGCCGTCATGATCTTCTCCACCGCGATCTCTCCCTAGCCAATCGCGCCCGGAAGCCACCACCGCAACAGGCGTACCGAGAGATTTGCATAGATCCCGGCCACCAGATCATCGAGCATGATTCCCCATCCGCCAGGAAGACTCTCTACTCGATCGGCCGGAAACGGCTTCCAGACATCGAATAGACGGAAGAGCACAAACGCAGCGAGCAACGGCACCTGGCGGGGCGGAATCGCCAGCAGCGCCACCCAACAGCCGACGATTTCATCGATGATCACCACGGAGGGGTCTTTGACCGCAAGGGCTACCTGCGCGCGGTCAGCCACGTAGGTGCCCACGGCAAAAAGAAGGACGACCACCGAGAGGTGGAACACCCATGGTAGATGCCGGAATGGAAGGAAAATCAGGAGTGCGGCCAGGCTCCCTGCCGTGCCGGGAGCGTACGGAATCCGGCCGAGGTGGAACCCGGTGGCGAGCAGCAGAGGCACCCGCGGGAACAACGACCGACCCCAAGGTCCCCGAGGGTTCACCATCCGCGACAGGTCCGGCCCCTCAGGCGAGGGAAGTTTGATTGCCGCCCGCCGCCTTGACGCGATAGAGCGCCTGATCCGCCGCTCGGACCAGGTCTTCGGCATGGCGCATCTCTGGACCGAGGCAGGCGACCCCAAGGCTCATGGTCAAATTCTCACCTCCCGTCGGCCCCTGCGCGCCCTGAGAGTCACGCTGAATTGCAGAGCGGATTCGTTCCGCCTGCACCCAGCCCTGTCCAAGGTCGGTCTCAGGCAGGATGATGCTAAATTCGTCCCCCGCGTATCGGGCCAGGATATCGACGCCTCGTGTGTTGCCTCGCAACCGGCCGGCAATCAGGCGGAGCGCCTGATCCCCGGCCAAGTGGCCGTTCCGGTCGTTATACCGCTTGAAGAAATCGATATCCAGCATGATCAGCGAGAGCGGACGATCGTAACGCTGGGCCCGCTTGAACTCTTGCTCGAGCTGATGGTAGAAGTGACGATAGTTGTAGAGACCTGTCAGCTCGTCGGTTATGGCCAGCCGATTGATCTCCTGAAAGAGGCGCGCGTTTTCGATGGCGATTGCCGCCTGGTTGGCGAAGGCAGAGAGCAGGTGGACATCTTCTTCAGCGAATGTCCGGGGATGATCATAGTGGACCCACATCACTCCACTGTCGCGCCCCTTCATCCGAAGTGGGAGGCAGATCGCCGCCCGCTTCCCGGCCCTGATCAGATCGGGATTCACCCGGCCCGATGGCTCTCGCTCGAAATCGGGGATCATCCAGATCTGTCCGGTCCTCAGGACGGCCCTGGAGATCCCGTTAGAGCGCACGGCGATCGGCTGGTCGAAATGCCCGTTCGGATCGTACATTGCTGCGAATGACAGCTGACCATCCCTTCCGAGGAGGAGGACATCGCTGGAGGCCGCGCCGCTAGCCTGGGCCGCCGTGCGGACAATCAGCGCGAGCGTCTCAGTCAGATCAAGCGAGCCGCTCACCAAGAGCGTGGCCTTATACAGCTCAGAGAGGTGGGCCGCATGCTTCTGGAGCTGTCGGAACGAGGTCGCGTTCTCCAGGGCGATGCCCAGATGATTGGCATAAATAACCAAGGTCTCGACCTCGAGGGGACGAAACTCCCTGGGCCGTCGGTAAGAGAGGGCAAGGGCACCGTGGCGACCGGACATTCCCTGAACCGGAACGGCCAGCAATGCCTTGACCCCTTCCTCCAAGAGGGACGCCGGGAAATCATCCAGGGCTGCGCCCGCGCGCGGGATCAGTATAGGCTTGCCCGCATCCATGACCGCCTGGGCGATCGGGTCGAAGACCAACGAGCGTTCGAAACTCTGTTGGCCGCTCATGAAGACTCCGACCCTAGTGACCGCACCCGGCGCAGCCCCGTGCAACGAGATCACGGTCCCATCGGCCTGAAACGCCTCCAGGATCTGCTGCGCGGCCAACTGCAACGTCTCCTCGAAGTTCTGAATTGAATGTAGCTGGTTACTGAGTTCGTAGAGCAGGTTCGACCTGGCGAGGGCCTCTGTGGTCTCTTCGAAAAGGCGGGCGTTCTCGATGGCCACGCCGAGCTGATGGCCAAGGCCGGCAAGTAGTCGCTCCTCTTCCTGAGTAAACGCGCGAGGGTGCTTCCCGAACATGCTCAATGTCCCTACTACCCGGTGCTTGGAGACGAGCGGCATGCCAGCAGCGGACCGGACGCCCGGAAGCGCCTTCACGCCGGCGAACACTCCTTGTGCATCGGCGATATCGCCGATAAGGATCGGCCTCTCCCCCTTGGCCATCGCCCTGGAGAACTCCTCGGAGGGCCGCAGCGACCCGATGGCTTCGAGTTCGGCAACAAACACCCCTTTGCCAGCAGACACCGTGAACTCCTGTCCGCCATGATTGGGGAGGCGCACGACCCCGGCATCAAGCTCCATCAGTTCAAGGATCTGTTGAAGAGCCTGCTCCATCACCTCTTTCAGATTCAGGGACCGACTCAGCGAGGTGGCGATCGCATAAAGAGCGGACAGGGCACGATTCTTTGCTACAGCCTCCTGCCGGAGGCGGCTGATCCGCAGCCAGACTTCGATTCGTGCGGCGAACTCCTCCGGGTCAACCGGCTTGGGGATGAAATCATCTGCCCCCCACCGAAGCCCCTGGGCCCTTTCCTTCGCGATCGCCCCTGTTGTGAAGACAATCACTGGCAAGTGTCGGTTCCGTTCGTCGGCCCTGACCGTCGTCAGAATCTGAGGCCCCTCGAGATGAGGCTTCTCGAAATCCAATGTCATCAGATCCGACCTGCAGGTAGAAAGGGCTTCCAGGGCCTCCTGCTTGGAGCGGGCCACCAATATGGAGAATCCCCGGTGCTCCAATAGCTCCCGGAGCTTGCGGACCGACCCGGCATCGTCATCGACAATCAGGACCGTCCCTTTTCCCTCTTCCTCACCTTCACGCATGCCTTCGCCCCAACCTAGAAAAACAATTCGATCTTACACGATTTGGTTCGCTGGACAAAGGGAAAACCCAGAGGCAGACGATAACGTTAGCGATAGTTACCGAACTGAAGGTCGATACCAAAGTCATGTGCCTGTAGTGCCGGCATGACGGCCTGCAGGTCATCTTTACTCTTCGCTGAGACCCTTACCTGGTCTCCTTGAATCTGCGCCTGGACCTTGAGACCGAGTCCCCGGATGACCTTCACGATCTCGCGGGCCTTTTCGGGGGAGATTCCCTGCTGGAGGGCTACCTGCTGCCGAACGGTCCCTTTCGCCGCTGCCTCGGGAGCCTGGTAGACGAGGGCCTTCAAGGACACTTTGCGCCGCACCAGCTTCGACTCCAGCAGCTCCACCACCGCCTTGAGTTTGAAGGTGTCGTCGGCGTTGAGGGTGAGGCCCATCTCATCGCGCGTGATGCGACAAGATGTCCCCTTGAAATCAAACCGCTGCTGGATCTCCTTCATGGCCTGCTGAACGGCGTTATCCACCTCCTGCGGATCGACCGTTGAGCTAATATCAAAAGAACTCTCCTTGGACACTTGCGATCCCCCTTTGCCTCATGGCACGCGCAGATGATGCGATGGTCAAAGCTGCCCATGATCATGTTCGACATCTACATAGGTCCTGAACAGGCATGATGGCGATAGTGGCCGTTGGCCCGCGGCATAGGCTCCGGTGGAAATATGATGAATCCGCCGACCTACCGAACGGGAGGCTTTAGAGGCGTCACCAGGTCGGTGCCTGGCGGTGGGGAGAATTCGAAGAGCCCGTCTTTCAAGCCGCCGTTGACCTCCGGGTTGGAGAGATCGACGGCGGTGGTATTGCCGTAGAGATCAAAGACCGTCAGCCGCTGGATCAGAAAGCTTTCCCGATCAATAGCCAGGATCACGCGCTTAAAGGAGAGGTCCTCTTTTCTCGGTACGAGATCCAGGAGATACTCTTGACTATCCCTCGTTCCCGCGTGGATGATCTCCCGTACTCGAAAGTCTCGCCGGAGACTACTTATCCCGAACAGGATCCCGATGGGGCCCGTGCCCAATGCGCCGCTGACATCTTGCACCACTGCCTGTCGTTCCGTCGGGCTGTAGCTCCAGAGCGTCTTGCCGTCGATCAAGAACAACCTTTGTTCCGGCTTCTCATACTCCCATCGCATTTTCCCGGGCCACTTGAGGAACAGACGACCTGAGGCCTCTTGACTCATCCCGCTCAGCCGATTGGTCGCCCTCTGAACGAATCTGGCCTGGAGGTCCGAAAAACTCTTGTAGGTTGCCTGCACCTTATCGGCCACCTCCTCCGCCGTCAGGGCCGAAGCGACAAACGGGAATGGCGTGCTCGACAAGAGCAGGGCCGCCAGGCCGATCGCGCATCGACGAGGGTGCAAGCAGAACCCTCGCACTGGGGTCAGCCTCCTGATCCTCCTCGCATAGACAGACCACATTATGGGGTAGTGCCCCCCCCCAACTATTTCGCCATAAGTTGCTCAGCATCATGCCGGGCCAAGAAACGAGCATAGCAAGGCGCTGGCCCCGGTGCCGACTGAGACGTACGTTCCTGGGTACGTCGCAGGGAGTGCACCGGTGGCCAGCAACGCCGCTAAGCGAAGTTCATTGGACCGGCACACTAGAGGCTCCGCTGCTCCACCAGCACCTCCCGCGGCCTGCCTCCTTCGATTGGACCGACAATTCCCTCCCGTTCCATCCGCTCGACCATTCGTGCCGCGCGATTGAACCCGATCCGCAACCGTCGCTGGATCAAGGAGATGGAGGCCTGGCGCGTCATAACCACCAGATCGACCGCCTGCCGGTATATCTCATCCTCTTCATCCCCGGTCGGTTCCCGTTCCTCCTCTGCCGGCAGCAGCGCCCAGGGAAACTCCTCGGCCTTGCCCTGTGCCTTCAGAAAATCAACGACGCGCTTGATCTCGATGTCGGACACGAACGATCCATTGATCCGGAGCGGCTTGGAACTGCCAGGAGGGATAAAGAGCATGTCGCCATCGCCCAGCAGATGTTCGGCACCATTCATGTCAAGGATGGTTCGAGAATCGACCTTGGAGGAGACCTGGAAGGCTATCCTGGCGGGGAAATTGGCCTTGATGATCCCCGTGATCACGTCCACCGAGGGCCGCTGTGTTGCCACGATAAGGTGGATTCCGACGGCTCGGGCCATCTGCGCCAGCCGTGCGATGGCACCTTCCACCTCGGCGGCGGTGGAGAGCATCAGGTCGGCCAGTTCATCGATGACCACCACGAGGTACGGAAGCGGCCGGAATATCTCGCCGCCCCCCTCCCGCCTGGCGATCCGGATCAGCCGGTTGTAGGTGGCGACGTTCCTGGCCCCGAGCCTGGCGAACAACTTGTACCGGCCTTCCATGTGCGTCACCAGGCGGTTGAGTCGCTTCGCCGCCTCCTTTGGATCGGAGACCACCCGATCGGCCAGATGCGGCGTTCCATCATAAATGGAGAGCTCTACCCGCTTAGGATCGATCAGCAGGAGACGCAGCCCCTCAGGCGTCGCTCTGTAGAAAAGACTCAGAATCAGCGCATTGATGCAGACGCTCTTGCCCGAACCCGTCGCCCCAGCAATGAGCAGGTGGGGCATCTGGGCGAGGTCAGCCACATAGGGCTCGCCGGCTATGTCCTTGCCCAGGGCAAGGGGAAGGAGTGCAGGTGACCCATCGAAGGCTTTTGACACCAGCAGCTCGCGAAGGCGGACAGTGGCACGATGGCGGTTGGGGATCTCGACCCCCACGGCCGCCTTCCCGGGGATCGGGGCCACCACACGCACGGTCAACGCCTTCAGGGCCAACGCCAGGTCATCAGCCAACGCGACGATGCGGTTGATCTTGATCCCAGGTGCCGGCTCAATCTCGTAGCGGGTGATGACGGGCCCCGGTTGCACCTCGGCCACCTTTCCCTCGACGCCGAAGTCGAGCAGCTTCCGCACCAATATCCCCGCGTTGGCCTCGAGCTCCTCCTTGGAGATCCCGGTCTCCATCGAAGCCGGCATATCCAGGAGTGACAACGGCGGGACCTGAAATCCTTCCTTCGGGACCACAAAGGGGAAGGACCGCTGTGTGGGTGTCTCTGTCGAGGGCTCCTCAGGCTCCGATGTTGCAATACCTGGGAAAGGTTCCGAGAGGAAAGGAATCGGTCGGCTCTCAACCTGAGGTTCTTCCTCGGCAGGGGGGGTATAGGGTGGCCGGATCCGGCCGGGGAGCTGCGCCTTCGCGGCCCTTCGCTCCCGCCAGCGGGCCGCGAGGCGCTCAAGAAAACCCCGCCACCCGGAGGACAAGCCCACGAGCGGCCGGGTGGTCAGACACACCACGGCGAGGGTGAGGGCGGTCAGCCCGATCAGTGGCAGACCCACACGGCCAACCAGCGGGCTAAGGATCCGCTGGAGCTCTTGGCCAACGAACCCACCGGGCCGCTCCGATGCCGGGCCAAGAGGCAGGCCCAGCCTGGCCAAGAGTTGGGCCAGCAGCCCGAGACTGGGCAACAACAGGAAGAATCCTGCCAGCTTCAAGATCACCAAGGGGGTGCCTTTTGCGGTCAACCGCCTCCAGCTCAGCAGGACAAGGAAAAACGGCAGCGTCAGCGCGCCAACTCCGAGCAGCTCCAGAAGATCACCGGCAAGTTCTGCCCCCCACCTCCCGCCATAATTACGCACCTGATGCTCGAGGCCGCCCCCGGAGTTAAAAAACGAGGGATCGAGAGGATCATACGAGAGGAGACTGGCCATAAGGAAGATCGCTACCGCGATCCCAAGGATGCCCAGTACCTCTTGGGCCTTGGGGTGGGTCAGGATCTGTGGCCAGGGTGATCGATTCTCCCCCTTTGTTGGGCCTTGGGCTGGCAGCAGATCCGGTTCGCCCCTTGTCACCATCAGTCGACTCCTTCGTCAGACCTCAATGATCACCGGCTCGATCATGGGCCGCCGCTCGATCCCCCTCTGCAGGTACTTCTTCAGCGCAGTTCTGATCTGCTGCTGCAAGAGGGCATGGTCGGCCTCCTCCTCTCGAGAGGCGCGTTCCAGCACTGAGGAAACCACCGCCTTCATTTCTTTCAGAAGGGTCTCCGAATCCTGTTCGTAGACGAAGCCGCGGGAGAGGATCTCTGGCCCGGCGACCACCTTGCCTCGGTGGCGGTCAACCCCCAGGGTCACGACGACTATTCCATCCCGCGCCAGGTGCTGTCGGTCTCGAAGCACCTCGTCCCCCACATCCCCGATCCCCTTCCCATCTACGAAGACGCGTCCCGCGCGCGCCTTGCCAACAACCCGGCCGCTCTCACCGTCGAACTCCAAGATGTCGCCGTCATCGATCACGAAGATCCGACTGTCCGGCATCCCAACCTCTCGCGCCAGGTTTGCATGCAGGTGCAAGTGGCGGTACTCTCCGTGAATCGGCACAAAGAAGTTGGGCCGGGTCAGATTCAGCATCAGCTTGAGCTCTTCCCGGCTGGCATGGCCCGAGACGTGGACCCCCGCTACCTCTTCTTCCGTAATGACCCTGGCTCCCTGCCGGAGGAGCCCATTGATCGTTCGGGCAATCGATTTCTCGTTTCCCGGGATGACCCTTGCCGAGAAGATGACCGTGTCGCCGGATCCCACCTCGATCTGTTTATGTTCAGCCGCCGCCATCCTTGCGATGGCGGAAAGCGGCTCCCCCTGGCTCCCGGTCGTGACGATAACTCCCTGAGCAGCCGGGAGGCGCTGCAGTTCCTCCAGACTGATGAGCGTGGCTTTGGGAATGCGCAGGTACCCTAACTCGGCTGCGATCCGTGTGTTGGCCACCATGCTCTTGCCGTTGACCGCCACCTGTTTGCCAAGCGCTGCCGCCACATCCAGGACCTGTTGGACCCGATGGATGTTCGAGGCGAAGCAGGCCACGATCACGCGTCCCTCCGCCGACCGAAAGATCCCTTCGAACGCCTTCCCGACCTCCCGCTCCGAAGGCGTGAACCCGTCCCGCCCTGCGTTCGTGCTGTCCGAGAGCAGGGCCAAGACGCCACCATCCCCGAGCTCGGAGAGCCTCCGATAATCGGTCAACTGAGCATCCACCGGGCTCTGATCGAATTTGAAGTCGCCGGTATGTACGATCAAGCCTGCAGGAGTCCCGATGCCCAGGGCGACACCATCGGGGATGCTGTGGCTGACGCGAAGGAACTGCACATCGAAGGCTCCGAGCTGAAGGCGATCCCGGGGGTGAACAGGCCTGAGGTCGGCAACAGATAGGAGGTCCGCCTCCTTCAGTTTCTCTGCGGCGAGCCCCAGTGAGAGGGGCGTCCCATAGACGGGAACCTTTAGCCCGTTGAGCAGGTAGGGGAGCGCGCCGGTGTGATCTTCGTGGCCGTGGGTAAGGAGGACTGCCCGCACCTTCTCTCGATGCGCGAACACGTAGCTCATGTCGGGGACCACCAGGTCAACCCCCGGCATCTCCTCGTCCGGGAACATCAGCCCGGCATCGATCACCAACAGGTCGTCCGCCGCCTCGACGACCATCATGTTCAACCCGATCTCCCCCAGACCTCCCAGGGGGATGAGCCGAACCGTCCGGTCGTCAGACATGATACCGGACCTCCGGTGCGGTCGCTGCGAAGTTCATGTGCTTCGAAGAGGCCGCCGGACGCTTGGCGCTCAAGGCCACTTGAAGCCGACGCTTGGCGCGCGTCCCCTTGGCCAGGGCAACCTCCAGCACCTGGTCCATGTGGTCCACTAACACGAATTCTAACCCCCGTTTGACGTTGGCGGGCAGTTCTTTAAGATCCTTGTCGTTCCTGGCCGGCACGACCACGGTGTGAATGCCCATCCGTCGCGCCGCCAGCACCTTCTCCTTAATCCCTCCTACCGCCAGAACCTTGCCGCGAAGCGTCACCTCGCCGGTCATCGCGACTTCCCTCCTGACCGGAATCTTCGTCAGGGCGGAGACCAGCGACGTGGCCATGGTGATCCCGGCCGACGGGCCGTCCTTGGGGATGGCGCCAGCCGGCACATGGATATGGATATCGCATTTGGTGAAGAGGTCGTCCTTGATCCCGAGATCGGCTGATCGCGAGCGCGCGTAGCTCAAAGCGGCCTGAGCCGATTCCTTCATCACCTCGCCCAAATAACCGGTGAGGGACAGGTTCCCCTTCCCGCGCAGGATGCTGCACTCGATATAGATGGTGTCCCCGCCCGTCTGGGTCCAGGCCAAACCGGTAGCGACACCGACCTCGTCGGCCTCCTGTTCAGGGTCGGGCAGGAACTTGGGCGCCCCTAAGTACCGATGGACAAGCGCCGCGGTCACCCGCGTCTGCTCCCGTTTCCCCTCCGCCACTTCGCGCGCCACCTTCCGGCAGACAGTGGCGATCTCCCGCTCCAAATTCCGGAGGCCGGCTTCCCGGGTATATTCATTGATGATCTTCAGGATCGCTTCGTCGGTGATGAGCAGCCGTTTCTCATCGATGCCATGTTCCAGCAATTGCCGAGGCACCAGATAACGCTTGGCAATATGGAGCTTCTCCTCCTCGGTGTAGCCGGAGATATCGATGATCTCCAGGCGATCGCGGAGGGCCGGGAGGATCGGGTCGGCAAGATTGGCGGTGCAGATGAACATGACGTTGGAGAGATCGAACTGGACCCCGAGGTAGTGGTCGCTGAAGCTGAAGTTCTGCTCCGGGTCCAGCACTTCCAACAGGGCCGAGGAGGGATCGCCCCGAAAGTCGGTCCCCACTTTGTCCACCTCGTCGATCATGAAGACGGGGTTGTTCGATCCGGCCTGTTTGATCCACTGGATGATCCGGCCGGGGAGCGCGCCGATGTATGTCCGCCGATGGCCACGGATCTCGGCCTCGTCACGAACGCCTCCCAACGAGATTCGGACGAATTTGCGCCCCAGGGCGCGGGCGATGGACCGCCCGAGGGAGGTCTTCCCCACCCCCGGCGGGCCAACGAAACAGAGGATCGGGCCCTTCATCTTCTTCTTCAGCTTGCGGACGGCCAGGTACTCCAGGATCCGCTCCTTCACCTTTTCGAGATCGTAGTGATCCTCCTCGAGGATCTTGGAGGCCTGCTTGATGGAAAGCTTGTCCTTCGTCTGCCGGCTCCAGGGCAGCTCGATGAGCCAGTCGAGATAGGTCCGGATCACGGAGGCCTCGGCGGC
>OBEQ011979258.1_pt1 | contig 72951 bp, 81 predicted proteins | sample 1670901 | NCBI WGS metagenome assembly OBEQ01 (sample SAMEA104232315, study PRJEB22302) | groundwater metagenome | biome: forest; feature: aquifer; material: groundwater | place: USA | collected 2011-08-07 | depth 5.4 m
AGCGAAGGGCTGCTTAACCCGATCGCGGCGGCGACCTACAAGCTGAATACGGATCTGAAGGGGCCGACCAACTACGCCACCCCATTCTCGTGGGGCGCGCAGGGCATCTTCAACATGACCTATAACCGCGTGTTCGGCAGCCCCGTCAACCTGGTGCCGCAGGTTGCCTGGAAATGGGATCTGGGCGGGCGCACGCCTTCGCCGCTCGGCAATTACATGTCCCAACGCAAGGCGATCGGGCTTTCTCTGGCGGCGAACTATCAGTCGCGCTGGACGGGCTCCATGAGCTGGACCGCGAACTTTGGCCCCAATGCGCCGCTTAATGACCGCGACTTCGCCTCGGTCAACATCGCCTACGCCTTCTAAGGGCGGGGTCTGAAGCAAAAAGCGCCCGGAACGAAGGTTCCGGGCGCTTTTTTGACTGTTACTCTTTTTTGTAACAGCGGAAAGCATCGGTTTTACGGAATGAGATTAGCGCTTCCAGCGGTCTTCGTCGTCATCCTCGAAGGCGGTTGGCTTCACCTTCAAGCCAAGAAAGCGCACGACTTCCTGCTTGAAGTCCGGGTCACCCATGATTGTATGATGGCTGGCCCCCTCGATGGTCACAGCCTTGGCCCCCGGGATGAGCGCGGCCAGCGGTTCCGGCTTGCCGCTCAGGTCATCTTCAGAGCCTGTAATGACCATGACCGGAACGGTGATTTTAGACAGCGCCTGTTCATCAATGGGCTCGCGCCGCGCGCTGATGCAAGCGGCCAGCGCCTTCATGTCGCTGCCAGTAGATTCGGCAAAGGCGCGAAACGATAGCGCGTGTTCATCCTTGACGCTTTTGGGATCGCTGCTGGTAAGACCTTCGGCCATTACCTTTCTGTCGTCGCGCTTTTCCAGCATGCGTGCGCCCACACCGCATAACACGGCGGACTTGAAACGTGCAGGATGTTCCGTAAGCAGGCGCATCGAAAGCATTGCCCCCATGGAATGGGCAACAATGACCGCCTGCTTTGCTTTCAGATAATCAAGAAAATTGATGATGTCCGCGATCATCTTATCAATCGCATAGGCGTCTACTTCATGCGGCTTGTCGCTTTCGCCGTGGCCGCGATGGTCCATGGCGGCATAATCAATGCCAGCCTTATCGAGCAGATCGAACCAGCCGCTGGCCCGCCACGCCTGACCGCGATTTGCTGCAAAGCCATGCAGCAACAGCACCGGATCGCCGTAGCCCACTGCATTAAACGCAATCTTCAACCCGTCGGAGGTGAAACTCGCCATATCCGTTTTCCCGCCCTGTTATGAATATCGTTGCCAACATTAAAGCAGCAAACAGGATTCAGGTCGCGCAAAAATTACACGCCCAGGCGAAGTAAATAGTCTTCCTGTGCTGTGGTCTCGATGGCGCCGGGCCGTGCGGCGCGAACACGCGCCATCGCCAGTGTGGGATCCTCGCCAATTTCGATCAGCATACGCGTTACGGCAAGCCCGGCGCGCCCACGTCCGCCACGGCAGTGAAAGACAATATTCCGTCCTGACTGTAACAGGGTGTGAAGTCCGGGGCCATGGCTTACCCAACGGCGTTCCCAATGCAGGTCCGGAATGTCACAATCCACAATCGGCATGTAAATATGTTGCATTCCTAGCGCCGCACAGGCCGCGCCCAATTCAGGAAGCGCGGATCCGGCCCAGTCCAGTTCACCCATTTCCATCAGGGTTATCAGCGCCGTGGCGGGAAACGCCCTGATCGCCTGCAAATCCTGGGTCAAGCTATGATGAGGTACGGTCCCCAACGCGGGAGGATATTTCCGTCCAGGACATGGGCAAATCCCAATTTTCCCTCCATGCGGTGTGGTAACGGCACTGATCGGGAAGGGAGGCGCACTCAAACTAAACTAACCGGCGCTGATACAGTCTTGCGGCCTCGCTTCATTGACACCAAGCGCTGGGTCATGGCGAAACAGCGTACCGCAATAAGGACAGCGAATTTGAGCATCCCGGCCCATATCCAGATAAATGTGCGGGTGATCATGGGGGGATGACGCCCCCATGCATTCAAATTCCTTAACGCCTACAACGATTTCATCGATACCGGAATCGTTAACAAATCGTGCACGGCCATGCGACGCCATATAGCAATTTCCTTCTGTTAATCTCGGCTTGCTCCACGTTTGTTAACAGAAAATTTCCAATAACACCATACGATCAGTTGTTCTCTGATCAGGAATGGGCCTTGGGCCCTTGAGCGTACAATTAGGCAGTTGCACGGTAATGAGTATGGCCGGAACACATCGTGATATGTCCTCTCTGATCGCCATGGCGCGTGAAGGGACCAAGCGTTCGCGTCAGTTATTGGCCGAGAATGTGCTTGATCTTATCATCACGCAAGACGGACGGCTAAGCGACCGTGAGCGCGCCCTGACGGACCAGGTCCTGACCCAACTGGTGCAGGATATGGAATTGCAGGTGCGCCAGCAATTGGCGGCGCAACTTGCTGAAGCTCCCAATGCGCCTGCAGGTCTGGTGGAAATGCTGGCCAGGGATGATATTTCAGTCGCCAGCCCGATACTAAAGCGCTCTCAATTACTGCAGGAAACAACGCTGATTGAGATTATCCGGCTGCGTACGCATGAGCACCAGCTATGCATTGCCCTGCGCGAAACGGTATCAATGGCTGTCAGTGATGCTTTAATTGATCATGCGGCGGACCCGGATGTGGTGGAAACGCTGATCCGCAACCCGAACGCCGAATTATCAAGTGCTGCGATGGCTTATCTGGTTGCAGAAAGCCGCCGCTTTGACCAGTTTCAGGAACCCCTATTGTCCCGGGCCGATCTGCCGGCAAATCTTGCAAACCAGATGTTCTGGTGGGTTTCCGCACATTTACGGAAGAAAATACTGAGCGAGTTCAATATTACCGAGCATGTGCTGGATCCAATACTGGAGAATACTACCAGATATATTATCACTGCCACTGAAACCGAGCGTCCGAATAGCGCCCGCGCCACGGCTACTACACTTGCCGCGACCTTGCGAGACGAAAACCAACTTACAGTTGAGGTAATTATCAATATGCTGCGCAAACAACGTATTCCAGCTTTTTGTGCAGGAATATCGAATTTAACAGGAATTTCATTTGCAACAGTAAATCGCATTATACTAGACAAGGACATTACGCCTTTTGCCGTACTGTGTAAGGCCCTTAAGTTCAGTGAGGCGCACTTCTCAACCTTGGCTTTGCTGTTATTACAAACACACAACAATAACCGGCAATCTGCCGCCGAGTTGCGTAATGTACTTGAATTATTCCGTGAAATATCTTCTGATCAGGCGCAATTAACGCTAAACTATTGGCATAGTGACTCAGAGTTACAAAGGGCGGCGCTGAAAATTGGATAAGATTTGAAAGCAGCTTTGTTGAATCCATGGGCGACTAAAATGCAACGATATACGCTTAACGAAGCGGGAGATGCGGCCCCCACTTCATCTATTGGACGTCAGTCAAATGGCGATCCAGCAGATGGCAGCGCGCTTACGCGTCTTCTTGAAGAGGTGGCGAACCGTATCAACTTTTCTGAAGACGCCGCCTTTTACGTTTGCGGACCTTCTGGAAAAATACTGTTTATCAGTGCGGGCTATCATTCTGTTGCTGGCGCCCTTCCGGAAAATGGACAGATCGCCAATGATGTTTTTCAGTTTATTTGCAACAATGGCGAAAGCTATGTCCGCGACGAAATCTCAAATACCGGTGCTGGCGGGCAATCCCGATGTGTCCGCTCTTTCCATTATCCTTTATTCGATAATTCAAACGCCCTGTTGGGTGTTGTAGGTCATTATGTGGAAGCGACCGGCCAGACAGCGGCCACAATTCAGGCAGGGCAAGACGTGTCCCGCATGCGGGATCAATTGCGCGCAAGTTCCGATTTATTTTGGGAGTTGGACGCAGAGGGAAAACTGATCGCACTGTCTGACCGGGCAACTGATATTCTGGGTAAACCCGCCCAGCTTTTCATGGGCATGGATCTTGGTGAAATAGGCCGCTTCGTCGAACGTTCAGGCGCAGTCGCCACGCTCCCGCCAGGCTTTTCCAAACGTCAGCCGTTCCGCAACGCCATTTTTTTAATGTGCGGTCCGAATGGCCAACCGTATTATTTTCATATGAGTGCAGTTCCTGTTTTTGAATCTGGCAGCGGAAAGTTTCAGGGCTTTCGCGGTGCCGGCGTCAATGTCACAGAACGCTTTCAGGCGGAAGATGCGGCGGCCGCCGCCTATCGGGAGTTAGAGCATACAAAGGAAGCGCTGATAAATCGCAATATCCAAATGGATATTGAACGCGGGCGCGCGGAAAAAGCGCTCCAGGCCAAAACAGAATTTCTCGCCACCATGAGCCATGAATTACGCACACCGCTAAACGCCATTCTTGGTTTTTCGGAAACGATGACCATGAAGCTGTTTGGCGAGTTGAGCGATCAGTATGCCGGCTATGCGGATGATATTCTGAAATCCGGACGGCATTTGCTGTCGCTCATTGACGCCATGCTGGAAACAGCGCAAGTCGATGGGGATGAAGTATCTCTGAACCTGCAGCAGGTCGATCTTGCTGGTTTGATTGAACAGGCAGTGAGTATTGTGCACTTGCGTGCCGGGGCCAAAAATCTGGACCTTAGCAAGGCGGTTGCCCAGCCGGGCTGGCTGGTCAAGGCCGATCCGCTTCTTGCAACGCAAATCCTGGTCAATCTTTTCAGCAATGCAGTTAAATTTACCGACGCCAACGGCGCCATAGGCATAGAAATTACTGCAGGTGTCAGTGACGGCGTTCCCGTTGCCGGGATCACTGTATGGGACACCGGAATTGGCATACCGCCGCACTTGCAAAACAGAATTTTTGACAAATTTGTGCGCGGCGACAACGCCTGTGCTTATGACGATATCGGACAGGGTATCGGTCTAGGACTGCACATATCGAAGCGTCTGGCCGAATTGATGCAGGGCGGCATCCGGTTACAAAGTGCGCTGGGCAATGGCAGCAGGTTTACTCTTGAATTGCCACTGGTGAGTACGCCTTAAACCATTTTTTGATCTCATTATCTATCCCGCATCTATCACGCCCCCGCCGTCTTTGCGAGGAGCGAAGCGGCGTGGTGGGAGTAGCGATTCAGTCCGAACAAAAAACGGTCTAAACCTTCAGCACATTACGCAGTTCTTCCAGCCGGACCGGCTTGCTTAAACGCACAACCCTGTGCAGACCACCAAGTTCCCCCAGCGCTTTTGCGATTTTGGAATATTGCGGATTATACCCTGTGACGATGATCAGTTTTCCGGCGAATTTCTGCTCGACAAGCAAGCGGGTAATTTCAGTGCCGTCAAAGTCAGGCATTACCATATCAAGAATGACCGTATCGGGTTGAAAAGAACTGAATGCCTCTAAAAATTTCCCGGGTTCGGTCAAGCCCAGCACTTCATAGCCGAGATCGCGCGCGACTTCCTCGACAAATTCGCCGAACATCGCCTCGTCGTCCATAACCAGTAATTTTGGCTTATCCATAATTGCCCACCCCAAGGAACCTTACAGTATTTCATATAGCCGTGTGCAGTTTTCGTTTGTTGGCCAATTCCAGGCTAATGACTATACTGTTTTTCCTCCGCAAGTACTGATGAGGCCAACATGCCTGACTTTAATCCCTGGGATCCCAAAACTTACGCACCTGCATCGGCGGATGCTGAAAATCTGGCCGTAAATCAAATGATAGTTGACGCCATGCGCGCGGGCAAGCCATGGCATGAAATGGCGGCGCAGGAACTGCGCGATTTTCTGGCGAGCGGCAACAGCCCGATGGGTGTGCCAGTGTTTTCCGGCAATGCCAAAAATCGCACGATCCCCGGTCCCGCCGGGCCGTTGACTTTGCGCGTATTTGCGCCTGAAAAGGTTGATGGCGTGTATCTGCATATTCATGGCGGCGGTTGGGTGATAGGCCGTTCCGATGGCCAGGACCCGCTGCTGGAAAGTATTTCCAATAACTGCAATCTTGCCGTGGTGAGCGTGGAGTACCGGCTGGCGCCGGAACATCCCTATCCCGCCGGTCCCGATGATTGTGAGGCGGCGGCGCTATGGCTGCTTGCCAACGCCAAGCGTGAATTTGGCAGTGAACGGATTTTTATCGGCGGAGAATCCGCAGGCGGGCATTTGTCTGCGCTCACGATTTTGCGCATGCGTGACAAGCATAAATTCACCGGTTTTGCTGGCGCCAATCTGGTGTTTGGCGTGTTTGATCTGGGCATGTCACCCAGTGCAGCAAACTGGGGCGACGAACCGCTGATCATCAACACCCCGGTAATGCGCTGGTTTATCGATCATTTCGGCGTAACGCACAAAGCCCGCTCGCCTGAAATCTCGCCGCTCTATGCGGATCTCACCGGCCTGCCGCCTGCATTGTTTACCATCGGCACTCAGGATCCGCTACGCGATGACAGCCTGTTCATGTATGCGCGCTGGATCGCGGGCGGCAACAAGGCCGAACTTGCCGTCTATCCCGGCGGCGCACACGGCTTTACCGCATTTCCCACCCAGATGGGCGCCGCCGCCCGCGCCCGCTGCGAGGAATTTCTGCGCGGGTAAAAGCCTGAAGGCGGGTTACTTGAACCCGCCGCCTTTCGCCGCCAGTTCTTCGAGCAGGGGCGCGGGGGTCCAGAATGCGGCGTCATCCTTTGCGAACGCGCGCATGCGGGCCACGATCCTGTCCAGCCCGATGCTGTTAGCCCAGTGCATGGGGCCGCCGCGATAGACCGGCCAGCCATAGCCATGCACCCAGACGGTGTCGATATCGCTGGCGCGGATGGCGATGCCTTCGCTGAGGATTTTCGCGCCTTCGTTGACCATCGGAATGAGGCAGCGTTCGAGAATTTCTTCGTCGGAAACATCGCGCTGCCGGATCTGTTTTGACGCTGCGAATTCGCGGATCATTTTGACGACATCTTCATTGGGGATAGGTGTGCGGTCGCCGGGCTTGTAATCGTAATAACCGGCATTGGTTTTCTGGCCGCGCCGCCCCGCTTCGCACAGCCGGTCGCGCAAAGTTTCCCCCTTAGAGGTTTTCGGATTCCAGCCCACATCCACACCGGCCAGATCGCTCATGGCGAACGGTCCCATGGGGAAACCAAAATCGGTCAGCACTTTATCGACGCGCTCCGGTGTGGCGCCTTCCAGAATGATGCGGCTGGATTGCGTGGTGCGGGCAAACAGCATGCGGTTGCCGATAAAGCCGTGACACACACCGGCCAGCACCGCGATCTTGTTGATGCGCTTGCCCAGCGCCATGGCGGTGGCGATGACATTTTTCGCCGTCTTCGCGCCGCGCACCACTTCGACCAGCTTCATCACATTGGCGGGGCTGAAGAAATGCGTGCCGATGACATATTCCGGCCGTTTGGTCATGGCCGCGATGGCGTTGATATCCAGGGCAGAGGTGTTGGTGGCCAGGATGGCGCCGGGCTTGCAGATGGCGTCGAGCTTCTGAAAAATATCCTTCTTGATGTCCATGTTTTCGAACACCGCCTCGATCACAATATCTGCATCCGCCAGATCCGGCAGATTGAGGCTGGGTGTGATCAGCGCCATGCGCGCCTCGACATCGGCTTGCGTCAGTTTGCCCCTGCGTGCGGTGTTTTCATAATTGCCACGCACCACTTTCAGCCCGCGGTCCAGCGCCTCCTGCGTGGTTTCAACGAGGGTCACCGGAATGCCCACATTCACCAGATTCATGGTGATGCCGCCGCCCATGGTTCCCGCGCCGATCACGCCTGCTTTGTTGATCGGGATTTGCGGCGTGTCCGCTGGCACATCGGGAATTTTTGCAGCCTGACGTTCGGCAAAAAACATATAGCGCTGCGCCGCCGATTGCGGCCCCTGCAACAGTTCGCGGAACAATTCGCCTTCGCGCTTGATGCCCTGCTCGAACGGCAAATTCACCGCCGCTTCGACGCAGCGGATATTATATTCGGGCGCCAGAAAGCCGCGATTTTTGCGTTCATGCTGTTTGCGGAAGTTTGCAAAAATTTCCGGCTTGCCGCGCGCGGGCGTAATCTTTGCGTCATTGTCACGCACGCGCACCAGCGGGCGCTTTTCCGCCAGCAGTTTCCTGGCGAAGGCAATGCCGCCCTCCGTCAGATCGCCTGCAACAATCTCGCTGATCAGTCCAACCTCAAGCGCCTTGGGCGCGCCAATCGGATCGCCAATCCCCATCATCTCCAGCGCCATTTCTGCGCCCACAATGCGGGGCAGGCGCTGGGTGCCGCCCGCACCCGGCAACAGGCCTAGTTTTACTTCGGGCAAGCCGAACTGCGCCGGGGCAACCGCCACCCGGTAATGACAGCACAGCGCCACTTCAAGCCCGCCGCCCAGCGCAGTGCCATGAATGGCCGCGACGACCGGCTTGTGGCTCGTCTCCATCATGTTCTGCACATCCAGCAGGCTCGCTCCCTGCGGGCCGCCAGAACCCAGCTCGGTAATATCCGCGCCCGCAATAAAGGTTCGCCCGGCACAGACCAGCACAACCGCCTTCACCGCCGGATCATCGATTGCCTGCTTGATTCCTTTATGCAGCCCATCGCGCACAGGTCCGCTCAGGGCGTTCACCGGCGGGCTGTTCAGTGTCAGCACCGCAATGCCGTCACGAACGTCTAAATCGGTTACCTGATTAATTGCTGTCATAATGGGGCTCCCTGCTTTTGCTATTTCGTTAAAAGGGATCATAGCGGTTCTGCAAGTGCATGAACACCCGGTCGGCTCATAAAAGCGGAGGGAGTAGGAAAGCGGAGGGAGCAGGAAAAGAGGCCGGACACAATGAGCTGTGGCTGGGGTGCCAGGATTCGAACCTGGGAATGGCGGCATCAAAAGCCGCTGCCTTACCACTTGGCGACACCCCAATCTGTAAATACAGGCCCGGACGGGGCCTGGAAACGCGGCGCAACATAACTTTCCCCTGTGCGCCGTGCAATGGCGTGGGGCCATATTCTGCAAAAATGCCGCGCAATAAAGGGAAGTAGAATTGAAGGCGGGTTTTAGCCTATTATTTGAAGAAGTGAAACATATTGATATGTCACCCCGACACCAAGCAGCGGTAATTTTTGCCGATTTCAGCTGTATTGCCCTATTCTGGCGGAAGACCCGGCCCGCATTTGTGATCTGGTCCAGCGTTAAGTTCTGCGCTTGCTTCATTACCAGGATACAGCCGCGTGTGTTTTTCTGCCGCCGCCAGTTTTGCCACCGCTGGAATTAACGCTGTCATTGGCTGCGCCATCATATGTAAATCGCCCGCGCGCAGAGAGGCCCCTTTGGCTGCTTTTCCTGTGCTGTTCGCTTTGCAGCAGTTTTTCGAAGGACTTTTGTGGGTAAAACTGCCCGGCTCAGCGCCTCAGGCGCCTGAAATTGTAACCCTGGCCATGCTATTCATAGTTTTTGCCGAGGTTGTCTGGCCCCTGCTGACGCCAATTGCCGTACTTATGGTTGAGCCGGAACGCAAGCGGCAACAAATATTGTACGGACTTACGTTGCTTGGTTTGCTGGTCTCTGGCTATTTACTCTTTGCAATACTGAGATCTCCGGTTAATGCCGAAATACATAATAAAAGCATCCGTTATTTTAACGATTTCCCGTATCTACTGCAATACCGGCTGGTTTACGTAATAGCCATTTGCGGGCCGTTAATATTGTCTTCACAGTATACTATCCAGATATTTGGCATACTTGTTTTTCTTGGCTATGTTTTGTCACTTTATATTTATATTGGCGTTCTGATTTCGGTATGGTGTTTCTTTGCTGCGGCAACTAGCAGTGTGCTGTATTTCCACTTCGCGCGCCCACGCCCAGTATGAGAGAGCGAAGACAGGTCTTACATATTATCACAGGTCTGGGCGCCGCCTGCACCAAACAGGATATTGCAGCCTGGGGAGTGATGGTGCAAACATCCGGCAGCTATCAGCGCCGACTGCAGCAGCGCCATGTCGCGAACGCCGCTGCTTCCGCCATATTTTGCGATTTGATCGCGGTGGATATCCAAGACCTCGTCAATCTCCAGAAAGAGCGGGTCCAAGCAATCAATCCGCCAGCCGCTTCAAGGCACGGCCATAGCGCGTGTTGGCTTCGCCGAGCGCCGCCTTGAATTTTTCGCGGCGGTCTGCATCGCGCACCGGCGCTATAATCAGGCATGACCCATCGGTGCTGATCGATAGCGGCGTATCCGCGTCAGTGTCCAGCAGGTCAAGCACCCCCCGGTCAATCATCAGCGCCAGGCTGTTGCCATGTTTGGTCAGGCGCTTGATCATGAAAGCCTCCGGATGAATATCTCGCTGTAGATACGTTGTGGTACCAATTTCCTGACCGGTCAGGTGGATGTTTTGTCCAATGTCCCTGATTACATCTATATGACTTGCGCCGCAGAAGGGCTTTGACTATCTAAGGAACCTCTGAACAAGTCCCGTGTCATTCTGAGCGCAGCGAAGAATGACAAAAAATTAACTTGTTCAGAGGTTCCCTAAGGCAATGCATCAATGGCAAGCTCGCGCGAGCAATTCTTTATCGCACAATTTGGCGCATATATGATTGAAGTCGAAGCACTGGTTAAGAAATTCGGGCCGCTGATCACCGCCGTCGATGGGGTCAGTTTCAAGGTGGCCAAGGGCGAGGTGCTGGGCTTTCTCGGCCCCAATGGCGCGGGCAAATCCACCACTATGAAAATGATCACCGGCTTTCTGACGCCGACATCTGGTTTCGCACGGGTGCTGGGGCGTGATGTGACGGTTGATCCCATCGGCGTCAAGGAAAGTATGGGCTATCTGCCGGAAGGCGCGCCGGCCTATCCCGACATGACGCCGCGCGAATTTTTGCTGTTCATTGCGGGCATCCGCCGCATTGGCGGGACGGCGCGTGATCGCGCCATTGCCCTGGCGGTGGAACGCACCGGACTGGCAGGCGTCATGGAACAGCCGATTGACACCCTGTCCAAGGGGTTTAAGCGCCGGGTTGGATTGGCGCAGGCGATTTTGCACGACCCGCCGGTGCTGATCATGGATGAACCGACCGATGGGCTTGACCCCAACCAGAAACATACGGTGCGTAATCTGATCGCGGAAATGGCGGCGCACAAGGCGATCATCATTTCGACCCATATTCTGGAAGAAGTGGATGCGATCTGCACCCGCGCCATCATCATTGACCGGGGGCGCATCGTGGCGGACGCCACACCTGCGGAACTTGCGCAACGTGGAAAGCTGGACGAAGTGTTCCGTCAGCTTACCACCGGCGATTTAGTTGAGGCCCACGCATGAACGGGTTACGGCTGGTTTTTCAGCGCGAATTCATGGGCTATTTCGCCACGCCGCTGGCCTATATTTTTATCATTATTTTCCTGTTTCTGACCGGGTTGACGACATTTTACACCGGTCAGTTTTTCGAGGCCGGTGAAGCCAGCCTGAAAAACTTCTTCTCGTTTCATCCCTGGCTGTATCTGTTTCTGATCCCGGCGGTCAGCATGCGTCTGTGGGCGGAAGAAACCAAATCAGGCACGATTGAACTGCTGCTGACCTTGCCTGTGCCTCTATGGGCAGTAGTGCTGGGCAAATTTCTCGCAGCCTGGGGGTTCACCATGGTGGCGTTGGCGTTGACTTTTCCGGTCTGGATCACGGTCAACTATCTGGGCGATCCGGATAATGGCGTGATCCTTGCCAGCTATATCGGCAGCGCGCTGATGGCGGGAGCGTACCTGGCGATTGGTTCGTGCATTTCCGCCACCACCCGCAATCAGGTAATTGCCTTTGTGATTACTGTTTCTGTGTGCTTCCTGTTCACAGTCAGCGGCCTGCCCATGGTGCTGGACTTCTTTTCCGCCTGGGCGCCGGAAGCCTTGTTATCGGTCATTGCGTCGTTCAGCTTCCTTACTCATTTTGACGCTATTACCAATGGGGTGATTGACCTGCGCGATGTAGTGTATTTCGCGTCGCTGACCGGCGCATGGCTCTATGCCAATGCGGTGATCCTTGAAATGAAAAAGGCTGGATAGGCGCAGATGCAACGAAATGTGCAGGCCCCCCTTGCCCTGGTTCTGACCGCCATCCTGTTTCTGGCGGTCAATATACTATCGAACGCGACACTCTATTCCGCGCGGTTTGATCTGACGCAGGACAGCCTGTTTACGCTCAGTCAGGGAACCCGCAATGTTCTGGGAAAACTGACCGAGCCGGTGCGGCTGCAGTTTTTTTATTCCGAACGTCTTGCCAAGGATGTCCCGGGCGCCCAGACCTATGGTCAGCGGGTGCGCGATATGCTGAAGGAATTCGAGGCCAATTCCGGCGGCAATCTGCTGCTGGAAATCATCGATCCGGAACCCTATAGCGAAACCGAAGAACGCGCCGTCACGCTGGGTATGCAGGGCCTGCCAACACAGCAGGGCGAGAAATTCTTTCTTGGCCTGACGGCGGCCAATATGGTGGACGGGGTGGAATCGATTCCTTTCTTCACCCAGGATCGCGAACAGTTTCTGGAATATGATCTGACGCAATTGATCAGCAAATTATCCAACGCCAAGAAGCCAAAAATCGGCGTGCTAACCGGCCTGCCGCTGGATATCGGCAAAGGCGGCATCGAGGCGGTGATGCGCGGCGAGATCAAGCCATTTATGCTGTATCAGCAGATGCGCGATAATTTTGATGTGGAAATTCTGACCGGGCAGTTTGTGGACATTGATGATTCGTTCAACGTCCTGATGATTGTGCATCCAAAGGAGATGGATGCCCTTACCCGTTACGCCATCGACCAGTTCGTGTTGCGTGGCGGCCGCGTGATTGCCTTTACCGATCCGGTATCCGAAGTTGGCAAACCCCCATCGCGCACCAAGAACCCCCTGACATCGCGTGAGGCCGTCTCACCCTCCTCATCCATGCCCGAGCTGTATCGCGCCTGGGGCGTTGAGATGGATCCCAACCGCATTGTCGCGGATCGCGCCTTCGGACAGCGGGTGATGGTGAATAATCTGGGAGAGGAACAGGATACCACCTATGTCGCCTGGCTTGGCTTGCACGAAGCAGCGCTGAATCGCAGTGATCCGGTGACCGGTGAATTGCATTATATCGCCATGGCGATGGCGGGGCATTTACAAAAGCTGCCCGGCGCCACAACGCAATTCACACCGCTCATTACCAGCAGTGATGACGCAGCCCTGATCGAAGCCACCATGATGTTGCGCCGCGCGCCCAATCCGATCGACATGCTGCGCGCATTTGAACCCAGCGGCGAACGCTATGTGCTGGCGGCGCGGCTGTCGGGCGACGCCGTATCCGCGTTCCCCAATGGGCCGCCGCAACTGCCTAAAGACGCCAGCCCGGAACTGACCGAAAGCTACAAGGCATTGCGTCCGCATCTGGCAAAATCGCAGTATCCGATTAATGTGATTGCGGTTGCCGATACGGATTTGTGGGACGATAACTGGTGGGTTGAGGTCAGCGAATATCGCGGCCGGCGCGTTGCGGTGCCAACATCGGATAACGCCAATCTGGTGATGGCGGCGATCGAAAACATGACCGGGTCGGGTGATCTGATTTCCCTGCGCAGCCGGTCAAAATCAACCCGGCCATTCCTTGTGGTGCAGGAATTGATGCGCGCCGCCGAATCCCGCTATCTGGAAGAAGAACAACGCCTGAAAACCGAACTGCAGGCGTCAGAACAGCGGCTGGCCCAGATGGAAAACCCCGAGGCAGGTATGGCCAAACCCGATGGCGGCGCAGGGGAAAGCATTCTGACACCGGAACAGGACGAAGAAATTCAGCGCGCCCGTGCAAAAATTTCCGAAACCCGCATCGCCCTGCGAAATGTGCAACATTCGTTGCGCAGCGATGTAGAGGCGTTGCAGGATCGCCTGCGCTTTATCAATATCGCGCTGACGCCGTTTCTGGTTGGCGTGGCGGCGCTTCTTCTGGCGCAATGGCGCAACCAGCGGCGCAAAATTCGCAGTGCGCAATGGCGGAAAACTAAACCCGCGGATGCTGGGGGCACACCATGAAAGGCCGGCAACTGACTATACTGGCTGTCCTTACCGGTGTGTTCGTGGTTGCGGCCCTTGCCGCCGTCATGACGCGCGAGACGGCGAACCAGGCCCCGTTCCCGCGCCAGCCAATGTTCCCCGGACTTGAGCAACAGGCCGAAGCAGTAGCCAAAGTCACCGTCGATACGACGCAGGGCAATGTTGTGGTTGCGCGCGATGCGAAGGGCGGCTGGATGCTGCCGGAGCGGGGTGGCTGGCCCGCCAATTTCGATGTGGTGCGCAAGGCCATTCTGGCATTGGCGAAACTGGAGGCGGTGGAGCGGCGTACGGCGCGCACGGAAAATCATGGCGCACTGTTATTGGTGGCGCCCGATGATAAACGCGCGTCCCAAATAACCAAGGGCTTTCGCGTCACCGCACTGAATGCAGAGGGAAAGCCACTGGCGGCGCTCATCCTTGGCAAGGTGCAAACGCCCCCCAGCGGTACGCGCGCAGGCGTGGCCTATGCGCGCCGTGACGGTGAGACGCAAACTTTTCTGGTGCAGGGTGATGTGAATATCCCGTTGCAAGTGTCCGACTGGATAGATCGTGTGCTGTTTGATATCGCCGAGGCGCGTATTGCGTCGGTCACGGTAACGCCATCAAGCGGCCCTGCCTATGACATTACGCGCGCCGATCCCAATGCCGCCTTCGCCATTACCAAAACACCCAAAGGCAAGGAACTGGTGCTGCCAGAATTACCGGGCAACATCGCCAAGACGATGGCGCTATTGCCGCTGGATGACGCGATGCCTGCAGATAAGATTGATTTCTCCAAGGCTTTTCGCGCCGAACACAAAATGTTCGACGGCATGATTCTGACAAGCTGGACAGTGTTGCAGGACAAGGCCCGCTGGACCCGGTTTGAGGCAAGCTTTGACCCGGCACAGGCTGAAGCCGCCGTAAAAGCCGGGCTGCTGGAAACGCACCCGGCGCTGCTGAAACCCGATGCGGTGCAAAAACAGATTACTGAGATAACCGCGCGCACCAAAGGCTGGGCGTTCAAACTTCCGGGCATGAAAGCCACCGACCTGACCCGAGATTATTACGACCTGTTCAAAACCCCGGACCCGGTTAAAAAACCGGATGAAAATGGCGCGCCGGCCGGGCCGGACATGCAAATGACGCCGTAGCACTGGCCCGCAGCGGTTTTATTTAACTTGACGATGTGTCACGCACTGCATTACAGTCTTGTCCGTGATCCTGTCTTTTAGAAACGCGAAGCTCCGCCGTTTTTCCGAACTGGGGGATGCGTCTAAGCTGGACGCCGCGCATGTTAATCGCATTGTGCGCATTCTGGCGCTTTTGGACGATGCAACGCGGCCAGAAGACCTGAATATCCCCGGCCTGGGTTTTCATGGACTGGTTGGAAAAGCAAAAGGCCGCTACGCCGTACGTTTAACCGGAAATTGGCGCATTACTTTCGGTTGGCGCGGACAGGACGCCATCGGCGTGGATATGGAGGATTATCACTAATGGCGCATAATCGGCTTACCGCAGGCCTGCGCGCGGTGCACCCGGGTGAGGTGCTGCGTGAGGATGTTATCCCCGCTTTAGGGCTTACCGTAAGCGGCATGGCAAAGCATCTAGGTGTGTCGCGTCAGACACTGCATGAAATTCTGGCGGGACGGCGGCCCATTACGGCGCAAATGGCGCTGCGTATCGGGAAGCTGTGCGGCAATGGGCCTGACGTGTGGTTGCGCCTGCAGAACAGCTATGATTTACGCGAAGCGGAAAAAAGCCTTGGTCCGGTGATCAGGAAGATCCCAACTTTATCATCTGCGGCGTAGCAGGACGATTTATCGTGCCGCCGCTACTGCGCCTTGCCGTTTGCCGCGATGGGGGAATAGGCCATGCCGCCTGGTCTGCGGCTGCCCTGGAAAATATGCAGCGGCGCGCCGGTGAAAATATCGAACTGGATAATCTCGCCGGAAAAATTATTCATTACAAAGGCGCTCAGGCCATCGGGCGCGGCAAGAATGCCGACCGGAATGGAAATCTGCCCCATGCGCTTTACATCCTTGAATTTATCCTCCTCATCGCGCGGCGCAAGCGAGGTGGACGCCACAGAACGGGTGGAAAATAGCTGCGTCTGTTCCAGCGTCGCCGTGTCATAAACGGCAATATCGGCGGACAGCGCGTTTGACACCAGCGCGTAGCGGCCATTCGGCGTCAATGCCACTCCCATGGGCAAATTGCCTGCATCCAGTCCCGCAATCAGCCGCAGATCGCCCCCATCCAGCACCTTGATCGTGTCTTCGCCGCGATCAATCACCCATAACCGTCTGCCATCGGATGAAATAGCGATGCTTTGCGCCTGCGCGGAGGCATCGCTTACGGCCACTTCCTTACCGCTGGCCAGATCGATCTTGCGCACCTTGCCGCCCGCCGGGTCACCCAGGAAAACTGTGCGCCCATCGCGGCTGACGGCAAACTGGCGCGGGGTGCTGGCCTGCGGACCAAAGCTGCCTTCAATACGGCCCGCCTGCACATCAATCATCACAAGTGATTTTGCACCCTGCACCGCAATCAGGGCGCGCCGTCCATCCGGCAGCCACTGAATAGCGGACGGGCGCTGATACGGCGTAAGACTGATGGCGCCACGCACCCGCGCGCTGGCAATATCCAGCACCTGAACTGAATTTCCCGCAACCTGCGCCGAACCATAATTGCCGGCAAGGGCAAGCTGCCCATTGGGGCTGACCGCCACCATGCGCGGGCCATCACCGGTTGCGGCCGCGCCACGCCGTTCACCGTTCAGGGTGTCGATAAAAACCACCTGCCGGTTATCGGGATCGCTCACCACCAATGTCGCGGCAAGCGTGGGTCCTGTTTGCAAGGCACACAGAAGCCCGCACAGAAATGCCCACTTTCGGCGTGCCAAAACTGGCTTTGGCTTCATCAAGCCGCCGCCAGATTGCGCAGCACGTAATGCAAAATTCCGCCATGGCGGAAATATTCCACTTCGTCCAGCGTATCGATGCGGCACAAAAGAGAAACTTTTTGCGACTTTCCGCCCGCACTTGTGATGGTTGCCGTCACCTGCATTTTGGGTTTGATGCCTGCGGCCATGCCTTCAATGCTGACGGTTTCATCCCCCGTGACGCCAAGGGTTTTGCGCGTCACACCCGGCAGAAACTGCAAGGGCAAAATCCCCATCCCCACCAGATTGGAACGATGGATGCGCTCAAAGGATTCCGCAATCACGGCCTTGACGCCCAGCAGATTGGCGCCCTTTGCGGCCCAGTCGCGCGATGATCCGGTGCCATATTCCTTGCCGGCGAAAATCACCAGCGGTACGCCTTCTTTCTGGTACGCCATGGCGGCGTCATAGATTGAAACCGGTGTGCTACCCGGCAGATGCCTGGTAACGCCGCCTTCGGTTCCGGGCAGCATTTCGTTTTTGATGCGGATATTGGCGAAGGTGCCGCGCATCATCACTTCATGGTTGCCGCGCCGCGCGCCATAGGAATTGAAATCAAGCGCGGTGACCTTGTGATCCGTCAGATATTTTCCCGCCGGTCCGTTCAGCTTGATCGAACCCGCCGGGCTGATGTGATCCGTCGTGATGGAATCGCCAAATACGCCCAGAATGCGCGCGCCCTTTACGTCACTGAAACCGCCAGGGTTTTTTTTCATGTTCGTGAAATATGGCGGGTTCTGCACATAGGTAGAGGACGCATTCCATTTATAGGTCTGGCCTGCCGCCGGTTTGATCTTGCGCCAGTTCGCATCGCCTTTGAACACGTCGGAATAGCGTTCGCGGAACAATTTGGCGCTGATGCATTTCTTCATCACTGCGGCAATTTCTTTATTGCTGGGCCAGACATCCTTCAGATAGACTGGCTTGCCTTTTTTGTCCTTGCCGATCGGGTCTTTCGTCAGATTGATGCCCAGATTCCCCGCAATGGCATAGGCCACCACCAGTGGTGGTGACGCCAGATAATTGGCCTGGGTATCCGGGTTGATGCGCCCCTCGAAATTGCGGTTGCCCGATGACACGGATCCCGCGATCAGATCGCCTGCTTTTACGGCGGCGGAAATTTCTTCCGCCAGCGGACCGGAATTGCCGATGCAGGTGGTGCAGCCATAGCCGACAAGATTAAAGCCGAGCTTATCGAGATATTTCTGCAGGCCAGCTTTGTTCAGATAATCCGTCACCACTTGCGATCCCGGCGCCAGCGAGGTTTTTACCCACGGCTTGACGCTTAATCCGCGCTCCAGCGCATTGCGCGCCAGAAGTCCTGCGGCGATCAGCACGCCGGGATTGGACGTGTTGGTGCAACTGGTGATGGCCGCGATCAGCACATCGCCGTGGCCAATGTCATATTTTGTCTTGGCGACGGGCACGCGCTTATCTTCCTGGCCCTGCTTGCCATAATCCTTGGCCAGAGCCTGACGAAATTCCGTGGCGATATTGGCCAATGTCACCCGGTCCTGTGGACGCTTTGGTCCGGCCAGCGAGGGTTCGACACTGGACATATCCAGTTCCAGCGTGTCGGTAAACAGCGGATCGGGTGTGCGCGAGGTGCGCCACATGCCCTGCGCCTTGGCGTATTTTTCCACCAGCGCAATTTGCGCGGCCTTGCGGCCTGTTGCTTTCAGATAGGCAATGGTTTCGCTATCAATCGGGAAAAAGCCGCAGGTGGCGCCATATTCAGGGGCCATATTGGAAATGGTGGCGCGGTCCGCAAGGCTCAGTTCGTCGAGACCGGGGCCAAAAAATTCCACGAATTTTTCCACCACGCCTTTCTTGCGCAGCATCTGCGTAATGGTCAGCACCAGATCGGTGGCGGTCAGGCCCTCGCGCAGCTTGCCGGTCAGCTTGAAACCGATCACTTCGGGGATCAGCATGGATACCGGCTGGCCCAGCATGGCCGCCTCGGCCTCGATGCCGCCCACGCCCCAGCCCAATACGGCCAGGCCATTGACCATCGTCGTGTGGCTGTCGGTGCCAACGAGTGTGTCGGGATAGGCAACCTCTACGGTTTTGCCGCCATTTTTATCTTTCTTGGTCCAAATGGTCTGCGCCAGATATTCCAGATTGACTTGATGGCAAATACCGGTTCCGGGCGGCACGACGCGGAAATTGTCAAATGCGTCCTGCCCCCAGCGCAGAAATTCGTACCGTTCAATATTGCGTTCATATTCCCGCGCCACATTCTGTTTGAATGCCTTGGCGTTGCCGGAATAATCGACCATTACCGAATGATCGATCACCAGATCGACGGGGGTCAGCGGGTTGATCTTGCGGGCATCGCCACCCAATGAGGCCATGGCGTTACGCATCGCCGCTAAATCCACCACGGCGGGAACGCCGGTGAAATCCTGCATCAGAACACGGGCAGGGCGGTAGGAAATTTCCCGGTCGCTGCGGCGTTGCTTGAGCCATTTGCCCAGCGCCTTGATATCGTCAACCGAAACCGTGCGCCCATCTTCCCAGCGCAGCAGATTTTCCAGCAGCACCTTCAGCGAAAACGGCAGTCGCGATATTGCCCCAATGCCAGCTTTTTCCGCAGCCTTCAGGCTGAAATAATCATAGCTCTTGGCGCCAACTTTCAGTTTGCGGCGGGTTTTCAGAGTGTCTTGGCCAAATTCGGTCACGGCGAAACTCCCTCGAAGAGTACTGGATGAATCTATGCTGAATCGCATCTGCACTATAGTCGTTAGCGTGTGTTTGCCAAGCGCAACAAGCGCGGTTAATACTCAGTTCCGCAACTTTGGGAAAAAAAATGCATTTAGCTGGTCAGGGGTTAGCCTGTGAGCGGGGCGAACGGCAATTGTTCACGGGAGTCGACTTTTCGCTTGCCCCGGGTGAACTGATATATCTGCGGGGCGCCAATGGCAGCGGGAAATCCAGCTTCCTGCGCCTGATAGCGGGACTGTTGCGCCCCGCTGCTGGTACGTTACTGGTTGACGGCAAAATTGTTACGCCGGATTGGCAGGCCCTGCAAACGAAGCTCATTTATATTGGTCACCATGACCCGGTAAAACCGGCCTTCACCGTGGCTGAAAATCTGGTCTTCTGGATGGGCCTTGCGGGCAAGGATATTGAATACAAACGGGGCAGGGGCGGTGGCCTGGTAACAAAAGGCACACACAGCGCACTGGATGCCCTGGGTATCGCCGGGTTGGCGGATTTTCCTGCACGTTTGCTTTCATCCGGGCAAAAACGGCGGCTAAATCTGGCGCGCCTTGCTGCAATACTGCGCCCGCTATGGCTGCTGGATGAGCCAACGGTTGGACTCGATGCGGCGGCCGGTGATTTGCTGGCTTCACTTATAGCGAATCATCGCACTGCAGGTGGCCAAGTTATTGTGGCGAGCCATACGGATTTAGGGGTTACGCCAACCGGTTTTTTGAATTTTGGGCAAGATGTGAACAGATGACATTCCGCACATTGGTTATCCGTGATCTGGTTCTGGCCACCCGCATTGGCGGCGGGGGCGCTATGGCGGTCGGCTTTTTTATTGTCGCAGCGGCCCTTTACCCGCTTGGGATTGGACCGGAGCTTATCCTCCTGCGGCGTATTGCTCCTGGGGTTTTGTGGGTTTCGGCGCTGCTGTCCTGCCTGTTGTCGCTTGATCGTATGTTTCAGGCCGATGAAGAAGACGGGACGCTGGATCTGTTGCTGCTGTCGCCGTTTTCGCCGACCGGCCTGATATTGACCAAGGTATTCGGGCACTGGCTGACAACCGGCCTGCCGCTGATCATCGCGACGCCCTATGTGGCGATGGCCTTCAATCTGGAATATAAATCGATGATGACGCTGATACTATCCATGCTGCTTGGCACCCCGGTATTAAGTCTTGTGGGCGCGGTCGGCGCCGCCTTGACGGTGGGTATACGGCGCGGTGGAATGCTGCTTAGCCTGTTGTTGCTGCCATTGTATATTCCCGTGCTGATATTTGGCGCGGGCAGTATCGAGGCGACATTGTTCGGGGTGGGGGCGCAGGCGCATCTGCTCATTCTGCTGGCCCTGTTGCTGATGTCACTGGCCCTATGCCCAATCGCCGCCGCCAGCGCCCTGCAACTGCATGTTCGAAGCTAGCTGGATGCTGCTCATGTGTGCCTGTCTTTTGCCCGATAGATCACGTCACAGCCAGCTTAGCTCTGCTTCCCTGGCTTCCCCATTGAAATCATGTAAACAAAAACGGCCCCACAGGGCCACATTTAACACATTGATAAAATCTGGAGCGGGCGATGAGATTCGAACTCACGACCCTAACCTTGGCAAGGTGCCCCACAGGCCTGCGCCATAATATCCTGGGCTTCGCTAAAGACGAAAATAGCACTATAAAACATTAGGTTAGTTTGAACCTGCTCCGCCGTTCATACCCCAGAAATACCCCGCGACTTGCTTCAAAATGCTTGGAATCAACTCCGATAGAGGGTATGATGAGCAATTCTAAGCAGAATTCCAGCAGGGTATTGATATAGCTATGGAAAAGCTCACCAAGCGGATTGTCGATGCTCTGAAAGCTCCGGAACCTTCGAAGGTTGTGGTCAAGGTTCGGGAGAGTTTCATGTGGGATCGTGAGCTGCGCGGCTTCGGGGTGCAGGTCATGCCGTCGGGCCTCAAGAGCTTCGTCATCCTGTACCGCAACCCGGAAGGGCGTAACCGGCGGGCCGTCATCGGGCGCTATGGCCTGATGACCGTCGAGGAGGCGCGCAAGCTAGCCCACGAGAAACTCGTCGCCGTCTCCAAGGGCCTCGACCCGGCCGCCGGGGAAGCGAAGGCTGCCGGATTACTGACTGTCGCTGAAGTATGCGACTGGTACATCACGCAAGCTGAAGCGGGCCGTATTCTTGGCCGCCGCCGCCGGCCGATCAAAGCATCCACCTTGACGATGGACCGCAGCCGGATCGAAACCCACATCAAGCCCCTGCTCGGCCGGCGTCAAGTCAGCGCACTCAAGCTCGGCGACATCGAGGGCGCGCAGGCCGATATCGCCGCTGGCAAAACATCGAAGCCGCGCGTCGGCAGCCGGGGCGGCGCTGCTACTGGTGGGGAAGGCGTCGCTGCCCGCACCATGTCGACGCTGCATGCTATCTTCGAGCACGCCGTGCGTCTCAGGCAGATTGAAACCAATCCGGCAAAGGGCGTGCGCAGGCTCTCCAGTACGCCGCGCGAGCGGCGGCTCAGCCGCAGCGAGATCGAGCGGCTCGGCAAGACGATGCGCACTGCGGCGGAAGAGGGCGAGCACCCAACAGGTCTCGCCGCCATCCGCTTTCTGCTCCTCACCGGTTTCCGGCGCATGGAGGCGCTGGGCCTGGAACGCACATGGCTTGATGAGGAAGAAGGCGCGATACGTTTCCCCGACACCAAGAGCGGCGCGCAGACCCGCGTGATTGGTCTGGCCGCCATTGATCTCCTCCTCGACCCGCCGAAGACGAAATCGCCCTTCTTCTTCCCCGCCGACTGGGGCGACGGACATTTCGTCGGCGTGGTGCGCGTACTCGACCGTGTCTGTGAGAAGGCCCGGTTGGCGGACGTCACCCCGCACACATTGCGCCATACCTTCGCCAGCCTCGCAGGCGATCTCGGCTTTTCCGAGTTGACGATCGCGGCGCTGCTCGGCCACTCCGCCAGGGGCGTCACCCAGCGCTACATCCATATCGACGAAGCGCTGAGGATGACGGCAGACCGGGTGGCCGGTGAGATGGCCGATCTGCTCGACGGTCGCGCCGCACCGCCACGTGCTCGCATCTCTCGCGGCGATCGATCCGATCGGTGCCTGGAAACTGTTGGCTCATAAAGGTGAGATGGCCGATGTCCGAAATTTACGGTAAATTTCGGACACTCCGCCTGTGGGAAGCTAACGTAGCGTGTCCGAAAAGTGTCGCACCGTTTGGATAGGTGGACTTGCCCGGAAATAGTGGAGAGCGACACCTGGTTTAGGCGGCCAGCATGAGGTCGAGAGCGGGAATATGCTGATATCTCAAGCTAATTCTCTCCTTTACCGCCAAGGGTGGTGTTCTTTGTGAGCGGGGCCAATGTCTTGGCCGTTGTCAGCCCGCGCAGCACGAAAGCTTTGCCACGTCCCTGCCAAAGCCTTGCGCCGCGAGCTTCAGTCCCTCGACCGTGGTCAGATATGGGAAAATCGTTGCGCCGAGGTCTTGTGTGGTCATGCCGAATTTGATCGCCAGCGCCATGGTTTGGATCGAATCGGCGCCTTCGGGCGCGAGTATCTGCGCCCCGAGCAAGCGGTCGGTGTTCTCATCCGCCACCAGCTTGATGAGCCCGCGGGTATCGCGTGCTGCGAGCGCGCGCGGCACTTGGTCAAGCGGCACAACCGACGTCTTGATTTTGAATCCGCGCTCGATAGCCTGCGCCTCGGAGAGGCCGACGCCCGCCACTTGCGGATCGGTGAAAACAACCCATGGCATGGCGCTGTTGTCATAGACCAAGCTGTCGCCATTGAGCGCGTTCCGCGCGGCGAGTTTTGCGCCATAGGCGGCCATGTAGACAAACTGGTCACGCCCCGTTATGTCACCAGCGGCATAGACGCCCAATTTTGAGGTGCGCATCCGCTCATCGACTCTGATCGCCCCGCTCGAATGCTGGGCGACTCCTGCCTCTTTGAGCCCAAGACTTTCCGTGTTTGGCGTCCGGCCCGTCGCGACCAGCACGCGCTCGGCGGTGAGTCGCTCCTCCCGGCCGTCACGTTCAACTGTGAGGATGACATCCATACTGGTCTGCTCGATGCGCCGATAGGCGATGCCAGAAATAAGCTGGATGCCTTCGTCCGTAAAGAAGCCAGTTAGCGCTCCGGAAATCTCCGGCTCCGCTTCCGGTAACAAGCCACGGCGGCTCACGACCGTGACCTGCACACCAACGCGGGTGAACATTTGCGCGAGTTCGCAGCCGATGTAGCCAGCCCCAATCACCAGTAGTGATTTGGGGAGGCTGGTCAATTCGAGGGTCGTGGTGCTGGTAAGACAGGAGACGGTCTCAATCCCCGCAATGCCGGGAAGCGCGGGACGCGCGCCGGTCGTGATGATGATCTTCGGGGCCGAGATTGCGGCGCCATTCACGATTATGCCGGTGTCGCTCAACGGGGCCACGCCCTCGCGATAGGCGACGCCCACATATTCGGGCAGCAGATCGGCATATTTCTTCTGCCGCAGCGTCGTGACAAGTTCGTCCTTGGCCGAGATCAGGCGGCTCCAGTCAGACTCGCCGGCAAGGCCGGGAAAGCGGCATGCCGCGCGCGCCATGAAGCGCTTCAGCGGCGCGGCTCATCGTCTTCGACGGCACGCAACCGACATTAACGCAGGTGCCGCCGATAAGCCCATGTCCGATGAGGGCGACTTTCGCGCCTTGCTCGGAGGCCGTCATCGCAGCGGAGAAATCCGCCGAACCCGCCCCGACGACGGCGAGATCGTAGCCACTCTTCCAGTTTCCCCCGATGCTGTAACAATTGGTCATATCAGGCCCTTCCCTTGTTCGATTGTGTTTTGCTAGCGCAACACGCCGCCGCCCTCTGCCGCCAAGAGAAGCAGGGAACACTAGAGCGCCCAAAAGCACTCAGTACCGGGTCGTAAATTCGATCAACCACATTGGCATGAGATCAAGCATCCATGCCTCGATAATCTTGTTAGCGCCGCTTAATATCATGACGCCAACAGCAACCAGCGCGCCGCCGAACAGAGGCTTGCCATAACGGGCGAGTGACTGGAACTGCAACTTGCGGGTTGCGAGCACTTTACGGGAGCCGTAGGCGAACGCGAGAATGGATGCCGCCACTCCCAGTCCAAAGACCATAAAGATAAAGAATGCGTTGAGGAGATTCTCGCCCCTGCTCGCAGCGGCAATGGCTACTCCAAGTGTTGGGCCGACGCAGGGCGCCCATACAAGCCCGAGCAAGGCGCCGACAACAAATTGTCCGCCAAGACCGTCACCGGAAACCCTGTTGAGCAACTGGTTGCCGCCATTGACAAGCGGACCGGTCGCTGTGGCGAAGGCGGATTGAGCCTGGGGCACAAGAAGCAGCAAACCCGCCGCAATCAGAAGCAGCGATGCGCCAGCCCGGACTGCCTGCTCACTCAGGCCGATTGAAAACCCGAAGGTAATGATCAACAGTCCGAACAACGAAAAAGAGCAGACAAGCCCGGCCGCAAGCGCCGCTGGGCCAAACCTGCTCTGGCCCATCGCGGAGCCTAAGATGACCGGTAAAATGGGCAGAACACAGGGGTTGAGGATTGTAACAAATCCAGCCATATAGGCTAAAATCATGCTGCCCATTTAACAGTGTCCTCGTTCAGGTGCGCGAGAGGCCGTCAGCGCTTTACAGCGTTAAACACAAAACTGCGCAAGCGGTCCCTGTCTGTCTCGGCAATTGAACGGTCAATTTCCTTCTGGCCTTCGAAAATCAGGATGGTGGATTGACGGGGAATTCTATGATTTTTCAGAAACTCTTTATGCACGTCAAAATCCACGCGAACGAACAGGGTGTCCTGCATTCTTTCATCACTTTTCAATTCTTCCAGTATGGGGTGTTGTTTCTTGCAGGTGGGGCACCAGTCCGCATACACATCGACCAGTATCGTTTTTCCTGCCGCCTGCGCATCCGCAAACTGCTCTGGCGAATAATCGATCCAGCCCGTCGCGGCGAGAGCAGGACTCAGACCAAGAATACACACCACGGAAATGATGAAAGCACGAAGTTGAGCCATGCGCGTAACCTCCAAAGTTTATAGTGCGGTAAACAGATGCGCCAAGACCAGGTCTTCCGCATCAAAACCCATAAGAACGCGTTAATGCGAAACGAGATCCATCTTCATGAAGCCTGGCACCTGGATGCTATCAAGTGATCGAGGGCGATCCGGCCCGGACCATAGGTCATGATCGCGAGCGCCATGGCTGCCCATGGCAGGTGAAAATTTGCCCAGCCGTCGGGAACGGTCAGCTGAATAACCGCCGTCATGGCGAGAATGCCCAGTGCGGCGAACCGTGCGCCAAGACCCAGAACAAGCAGTATAGGCAACACAATTTCGCCGCTGCCGGACAGGAACGCCATGACGTTTGGGGCGGGATAGGCATATTCCCCGCCGAACAGATGGAGACGGAACTCTTCCGTGAAAAGATAGACGGCGCTATCGGAGAGCTGAAGGAATCCATCCCATTTGGTCAGGCCGGACCGGAAGAAAGGCACGGCGACGGCGATACGCAGCGCGAATAGCGTAAGCGGCGCCGGAAACCGGGCGAGCAATCCGGATATGTTATTTACGAACTGAAAAAATGAACGCTGCGCCGGACTGGTAACCGGGATCACATCAGTATCATTCATGGTGTTATCTCCTATTGGTCAGTACAAAGAGCAATGACCGCACCGGCGCTGACGAGGCCGGTCAAATTACGGGCGATGTCAAAATCACCGGCAGCCTCAAGGGCAGATTCTGCAGCCTCGCCAAGGGATTTGCCCGCAAGCAGGGCAGCGGCAAAGCTGCATCCCCCGACCGGAAGGCAATGGATCAGAACCCTGGCGTCGGGACGCAGCACGAGGACATCTTCCCCTTCCCAGTGTTCCAGACCATTGACCTCCCCATCGCCCTGGTGTGCGGCCCAGATTGCCGCGATTGGATAGGCGGAGCGGATGAGCCGCACCGAGGGGTGAAGGCTGAGCCGCGCTTCGATAAGATCATCAGGCCGGTAGGAGGTGAAAGCCCTGGCGTTGAGAGGGATCGCCTCCGCCGCATGATAGGCCTGGCTCCAGGCCACTTCGAGGCGCGCTACATCTGGCAGATAGGGCACTTGGCTGGCTGGCTCAAAATATTCGATAAAGGCCGGGAATTCGTCCCCGTATATCATTAGCAGCGGCGACCGGGGCTTGTGCGACGTGACAAAAATATGTGCTATCGCCCGAAAAAATTCTTCACCGACGAGCCGTTCGGTTACTGGAAAACGCGCACAAAGCGCATCGGTCAAACCAACCATTACATTGTTCCGGTAAACCGAAAAACGCCGTACATCCGGTTTGCCCTGGCGTCCCAGAACATTGGCCGGTACGGGCAGGCCTGGATCGGCAAGCGCCAATGCGAAGCTTTGCTGGATATCAGAGAGCGTGCGAAGCATGGAACGCCTCCCTGTGATCGGGGAGACCATTGGATGAGCCCAGCAATCGTTCGGCGCGGCAAGCTTCAGCGAAAAGGACTGGCCATGCCGGTATGTCATTATCCCATTCGATCACTGTTGGAATGGGGCCCAATTTATTCAGGACATGGGTATAAAGCGCCCAGACATTCGTTCTGACAGGGGAATCATGCGCATCGATCAATAGCCTGCGGCCCTCGTCGTCATGTGTTTCCGCAAACCCGGCCAGATGAATCTCACCCACACGTTCAATTGGAAACGCATCGAGATAAGCCAGCGGGTCATAGCCATGATTGGCGGCGGATACTTCCACGTTATTGACGTCAAGAAGAAGGCCGCAACCCGTGCGGGCCGCAACCTGGGTCAGAAATTCAACCTCCGGCATGGCGCTCTCGGCGAACACGATGTAGGTCGAAGGGTTTTCGAGCAGCATGCGCCGTCTGAGCTTCGTCTGAATTTCGTCGACATGATCGCAGGCCCGTCTTAGCGCCTCGCCCGTATAGGGAATGGGAAGCAGGTCGTTGAAAAAGCCCATATCGTGGGTTGACCAGGCGAGATGCTCTGAAAAAAGAGCTGGCTCATACCGTTCCAGCAGTCTCTTTAGCCGTTCGAGATGCTCGTGATCCAGCGGCCTGTCTGCGCCAATCGACATGCCCACACCATGGACGGAAATCGGATAACGCGACCGGACGGCCTCGAGGTAGCGATGCGGTGGCCCCCCATCACCCATGTAATTTTCAGCATGGATTTCGAAGAAGCCTATATCGGGCATATCATCGAGAATTGACCGGTAATGTACAGGCTTCAGCCCGGCGCCAGCACGTGCCGGCACGGCCTTTGCCTTCGGTAAGGTTCTCCTGGCAGTCCTAGTCATAACGAACCCCTATTGCTTGTGCTGATCCGAAGGCGCTTTCGACGCCCGGCAAGCCTGCGGGCTTGCCGGGGACGGGACGTCACGTGACGTGTGGATACCCTCAGGCCTTCGGCACATCCCGGGACAATTCTTTGAGGGATCCCTTGCGTCCATCGGGCAACTCTATTGACTCACATGTCCCCTTCGGCACGAGCTTCCAGGCATTGCCCTGGTAATCAATCCTGGACGTGGCTGCGCAGGTGGTGCCTGCACCCGCCTTGCAATCGTTCTGCCCTGACAGGGCCACGCCGAAACACTTTTCCTTTGCCGCATCTTCAGCGGATGCCGGAATCGAAAGCAGGGCCAACGCGCTGGCAAGCGAGCCGATAAGTGCAATATTGACTGTACGACGGTTCATCTTCGATTCTCCCTGTTGTGAAGCCTCAGACTGGACTTGAGATAATCTGTCGTTCAGAAAGACGTATTTCTTACAAAGATTACAAACTCTGGCCCACTACAATCAGAAGCGCAGAAGGCCGCTTGAATGAGAACTGTTGACCGGAACAAAAACATGACAGGCCCAGGATGCGTCCAGAGAGCACGGCCTCAACCACCTCTAATACCAATACCGGCATCAAACTGGCGCAACGCCGCCAGTTGGATGGAATAGGGCCGCCGGTTCAGGCCTCGCCGCGCGCGGGATAGTTTTTCCCGGTGACGAATTTGATTGCGCCTGCAATGTCTGCAAAACTCGGCCGGGCGAAGGGCATGGTCTGTACGGATGCCGCGTAAAGCGTCCTGTCGGGCCGTATCAGAAAGATGCCCGGTTCCAGAAACTCTGCGGGTTCCTTGTCCGAAATCGCGCGGGAAACGCTTAGGCCCCATTCGCGCCCCTGGGCAATTGACATGCCATAGGCGACCGTCAGCCTGTTAAGGCCCCAATGGTTCTTTGCCTCGGTGGCCCGCTCTGCGGTATCTGAGCTAACAGCTGCCCGAATGACGCCCAGACTGGCGAATTCGTCTGCGCGCTGATTCAGATCAGCGAGGTAGTTTTTACAGATGGGGCAATGCAGCCCGCGATAAACCACGAGCATGGTGAAAGATTCCGGTTTCTGTGCGGAGAGGACAAAGCGGTCGCCGCCGGCCGTTGGCAGATTGAGATCGGGCGCAAGTTCTCTTGGACGAATGGTCATGGCGTTTCCTTTCATGTTTACAGAGGCGGGTTAACAGTTGTCAAAATTATGGATGGCTCAGGCGCACTTCAGCGATGCTTGGCGCCGCTCCATCCATGCCCGGAAAGGTGGCCTTCCGCATGCCGCATAGGCGACATCTCAAGCGGCGTCGCCAATGTGTCGTTCCATCTGTTGAGAAATCCGAACATGGAAATGATGGCGACGACCTCGACAATCTGCGTCTCCGAAAAATACCGTTTGAGCGCGTCGAAATCCCCGTCGTCAACTGCGTTGGGAACCTGCGCGGCGAGCTGCGCAATGCGAAGCGCAGATCTTTCGGCCTCAGTATATAGATCGCTCGTCTCGTAGTTCCATATTGCGTCAAGCTTTTCTGTCCCAACGCCGGAATGGGCGGCCAGTTGATGGGTATGCGCCTGACAATATTGACAGCCGTCCGACCGGCTGACGATAAAAGCTATGAGCGGCGATAACCCTTGTGGAAGCGTTCCTCCCCGCAAAACTGCTCCGAGCAGCGTCGCGAATGCCTCAACAAGTTCCGGCTTTCGCGCCATGATAAGGAGACTGTTAGGAACGTACCCCAAGGCGGATTCCATAAAATCGAGCACCGGCTCGAGTTGGGGAACATCGGCCCGGTTCAGTGGCGAAAGTCTTCTCATTCTATCCTCCCTGCTTATGTCCGATATAAAGTGCAACCTAAACATCCGAAGTCATGCCGGAAAACTTCTGGCCGTTCTTCTGTGAATATCCGAACCGCCTTCATCAGTTGCTGCCCACGACAGGAGACTGCTGTGCTTTTTGCCCATTTAGCTCCAGAACTATTGCCCTTGACGCCTGAATCTGTTTGGCCATGAGTTTCCCTTGCTCTTTCTGCCGCTCTGTCATCTTCGATGACAGCTTTTGCAGGGCGGGTTCGCCGAACTCCTTGTAATCTTGAGAAATTGCGAGAGAGTAATAGGCATACGCCATGACCGGGTCCGCCTCGACTCCTTCGTCTGACTCAAAAAGGCTCGCCAGGTTAAATTCCGCTCCCGGATCGTGATTCATAGAGGCCAAATAATACCACAGCAACGCCTGGGTAAGATCGCGCGGTGCCACCTCCCCATTGTCGTAGATGGTGCCGAGTTCAAATTGGGCCCTTGCGTCTCCACGTAGCGCACTTGACCGGAGATATCGAATTGCAAGCGCGGGATTTTTTTCAGTCACCAGAGCATCGAGATACGTTATCCCGAGATTATAGGCGGCGCCCGTGTGCTGCGCGTTCTCGAAGGCGTGAGACAAGACAGCCATGGCCTCCGGATATATGCCGCGTTTATAAAGGTCGAGCCCGAAATGTTCCGTATATTTCTCACTGGATTTCGGCATTCGCGAATGATCGAGTTCTTTACCCTCGGCCATGGCATTGGCCGGAGCAGACGCAAGGCCAAGGATGGCAAGCCAGCCGATAAGGGCAATATAGACTGTATGTCGGTTCATCCTCGATCCCCCTTTTATTAAGCCGCAGACAGAACTTGAGATGGTTTGTCGTTCAGAAAGACGACTTTCTTACAGTGGTGCCAAAACTCTGTACCCCCGCAATCAGATGACCGCTGTAGTTGCGGGCTGCTTTTATCCCCGCAATCCCCGAATGTAGGAAGCGGTAAGCCTGTGCGCCGGCGTTTCAAAAATCTGTCTGCACTGGCCGAATTCGATCAATTTCCCGGCGCGTTCGGGTATCCAGAAAAATGCCGCGTAATTCGCGATCCGCCGCGCCTGGGCCAGATTGTGCGTAACAATGACCACTGTATAGCGGTTTCTGAGGCTTTCGATCAGGTCTTCCACTACTCCGGATGAGAGAGGATCAAGTGCGCTGCACGGTTCATCCATCAGCAATACCAACGGTTCAAGAACCAGGGCGCGGGCAATGCACAGGCGCTGTTGCTGGCCGCCAGAAAGCGCGAGAGCCGGAGAATCGAGCCGGTCCCTTACCTCCAGCCACAATCCAACATCTGTCAACGTTCGCTCCACCCTTTCCGATAATTCGGTCCGGTTTCTGATCCCATGCTCCCTGAGGGGCATTTCCAGATTGCGGCGGATCGAAAATGGAAACGGGTTCGGTTTCTGAAAGATCAAGCCAATTTGCCGGCGTAGCGCCGTCACGTTGAGCGACGGGGCGCGCACGTCCACGCCTGCAAAGTGAATGCTTCCTTCTACCGTGCATCCGGGGATAAGGTCCGTCATCCGGTTGAGCGCGGACAGAAGGCTTGTCTTGCCACACCCGGACGGACCAATCAGCGCCGTGATGCAGCCCCGGTAGATATCGAGTTTGACATGCGTCAGCGCAGCCTTGCCGCCATAGCTGATGGACAAATCAGCAATTTCGATAACGGGGATCGGGTCACAGCATGGCGGCCCCTGTTCCACGCGGGCGATCGTATAACCGGGAGCCTTCGTTTCATTCATGGGCAGAACCTTCTCACCTGTGTCTGGGGCTATAGTGTGACAATCCTGCGTCCTATCAGCGAGTCGGTTATCCACTTTGCCGCGCCGTTTATTATGAAGAGAAAGACAATCAGGGCCAGCGCCGAGGTATAGGCGCCAGGATCGCCCCCCGCCACGTTCATGGAAAGATCGTAGATGTGAACCGAGATTGCCCGTCCCGAATCAAGCAGCGAAGCGGGCATGCGATCGACATATCCGCTTGTGAATATCAGGGCCGCGGTTTCCGACGCGGACCTTCCAATGCCCAGCATCAGCGCGAGGACAAGCGACGGCGCCGCCGCAGGCAAGAGAATTTGCCTGAGCACCGCCAGGCGTGTCAGTCCAAGCGCGGCAGCGCCATTGCGCCAGGCACCGGGCGTCATGCGCAGCCCCGCTTCGGCAACCCGGATGAAGATTGGCAGCACCATGCAGGCAAGCGTCAATCCGCCAGAAAGTATGGAAAATCCAAGACCAAGCCAGATGCAGAAAAAGGCGTTGCCGAAGAGGCCAAAAACGATGGATGGCACACCCGCCAGCACGTCGAGGCTCAACCCCACCGCACGGCCGGGCAGCCCTCCACTGCGGGTGAATTCGGACAGAAATATCGCCGCCCCCAGCCCAACCGGCACAGTAGCGGTGATTGCGACGGCAAGGATCAGTGCGGTGGAAACCAGTATTGGCCCAATACCGCCGCTCCGGCCCGAATTCCCGGGCGCGTCAATCAGAAATGACAAATCGAAACGCGGCGCGCCCCGCATCGCGATATCTGCAATCAGCCAGATGAACACCCCGGCAACCATGGCCGCCGCAGACCAGATCGCAATTAATACGCTCCAATCCCTGAAAACCCGGAGCATGGCCTGTTCCCGCCCCGTCTCAAACATTGAAAGACCAGCCTCCGCCCAAACGTCTGGAAGCCAGGACAAAAAGCAGAACCAGTAAGGCCACCATGAGCCCCGACACGAACAATGCCGCGCGATGGTCCCCCATCGCGTAAGCCATTTCCAGGGCGATGTTCGCGGTGAGCGCCCGCACCGGATCAAACAGGCTGGCTGGCAGTTGCACGACATTGCCGGTGACCATCAGAAGCACCACGGTCTCGCCCAGCACGCGCGCCGCCGAAAGAAGCACGCCTGCCATCATGCTTCCCTTAACCGCAGGCAGGATGACGCCCAGAATGGTGGACTCACGCGATAGCCCAAGCGCCGCCGCGCCCCGAAGATAGGATTCCGGCATTGCATCAAGGGCTGCTTCCGTGGTGAGCGCGATGGTAGGCAGGATCATCAGGGCCAGAACCAGAACCCCGGCGATCAGGCTCGCGCCCGGAGGCTCAATCCGGCCGATCATCGGAACCAGAACCGTCAACCCCCACAGGCCCAACACCACTGAGGGGAGGCCCGCCAACAACAGCAGCGCCCACCGGAAGGCCGAGGCAAGGGGTGCGGCGGCGTAGAAACGGATAAAAAGCGCAGATGCCACGCCGAATGGCCCCGCGAGCAACACCGCGCCCGCCGCGATAGCCAGCGATGCCGCCAGCATCGGGGTAAGTCCGTAAAGCCCTTCAGCTGGATGCCATGCAGGGTCCGACAGGAAGCGCAAAAAACCAACCCGCTGCAAAACCGGCCAGGCCTCCCGGAGCATGAACAGGACGATCAGCACCAGAATGCAGGCGGCGGCCATGGACGCAACCGCGAGCACACGGATCAACCATGTGTCACTCCGCGAGGGGGGCAAAATATTCCGCTTTGATGAGGTCATTTACATTCCTGGAACGGGCAAAATCAATGAAGCGCCTGGCCAGCCCCTGCGGTTCCTGCTTTGTGACGAAATTGAGAGGCCGCGATAAAGGGAAGCTGCCGTTTCTTACATTTTCGACGGAAGGGGCCACGCCGGACATTGGCAACAATTTTATTAGCGTACCCTGACCGGCCTCAAATTCGGCGGTGCCAATTGAAACATAACCAATGGCGCCGGGGTTGCCGGCCACGGTCTTGATGCCCTGCGCATTGTCGCCGATCACCACCTGGGCCTTGATCTCACTGTTTTTAAGCTTGAAATAGTTGAGGAACAATTCAAGCGTCGAACGGCCCTCGGCCTTGTTCACCACCGTGATCCGGCCAGCCTTTCCGCCAACATCTTTCCAGTCAGTGATGTTACCCTTGAATATCCCGGTGATTTGCGCATCGGTCAGGGACGGCACGGGGTTGTCCATGTGAAGGATGATGCTGACGCCATCGCGCGCAACGCCAAAAAATTTAAGATCGGATTCGCCGGGATTTGGCGCGCGGGAGACCATGCCAATGTCTGCAATTCCGGATCGCGCATCGCTGATGCCCCGTGACGAACCGCCGGACTGCACATCAATTCGAATACCGGGATTAAGCGTTTCGAAGCGTTTGCCAATTTCGGCGGCAAGGGGCGCGATTGTGCTCGATCCTGTCAGGATCAGCCTGGCTTCATCCGCCCGTGCAACGGTTCCGCTGCACAGCAGCAGGGCTGTAAAAAGCATGGCCGGTCTGGCGGCGGCAAAATGCTTTCGCATGTCTTTTTTCCTTTACCGGCAGGCATACCTAAAAAGCGGATGGGCAGGCGCCATGCGCCTCAACAACATGCAGAAGGCGAAGCGCCAGCCGGAACGTCTGTTTCCATGAACGGGATGGCGGTCCCGCAGCCAGGGAAAATTCCGTAATGCCGGTCAAAATTCCCGATAAATTCGAAATAGTCCGCAAAGCGGCTCTCCCGCAGCATCCGCCACGTATTACCACACACAGGAAAGGTACGCCCTTTTTCCATACTGTGGTGGCTGTCAAGCACGAACACATCTGGCGCTTCCGGGATGCCGCCGCGATAAATCACAGCCTGTCCATGGTCCTCGCAAGCCGGTTCGAGTCCGCCGATCTTGAACAGCCGGTAGGTCGCCGAATAGAACCGCGCCGCGCCCAGCCTGCCCGAAATCTCAGGGTCGGTAATTTCAAGGCGGCGGCTGCTCACCAGTCTCGGATCCCTGAAGCCTGCGGCTTTCGCGATCGTCAGAAAGTCATTCCAGTAGAGCGCGCCGCCAAGGCACTCGCCATAGATCACTGGATCGTCCGCAATTCCGGCGTCAAGGCGGCGATCCGCATAAACATCCGCGAAGTAAAACTCTCCGCCCGGTTTCAGCAGATCGAAAACGCCCCTGAAAACGGCGGACTTGTCTGTGGACAGATTAACCACGCAATTCGAGACGATAACGTCAAAGCTCGATGGCGGCAGTCCGAGATCGCCGAGCCTTTCGATATAGCCCTCAAGGAACGAAACGTTCGGATGCTGGTGACCAAACCGGCGCATATGCCAATCTATGTGCGCTCGGGCCGTTTGAAGCTGATCAGGCGTCATATCAACTCCCGTCACCTTGCCGGCAGGCCCCGTCAATTGAGACAGGGCGTAAACATCGCGTCCCGAACCACAACCAAGGTCAAGCACCTGCGCGCCCCGGAGCAGGGGCGGGCAGACCAGACCGCAGCCAAAATAGCGCTGGGTTACTTCGGGATGAATGCGCGCAAGCAGAGGCTTCAGCCAGCCAGGTGTTGAGGATATATCGCAACAGGCCGATGTTTTCAGATCGCCTGAGGCCCGCAGCTGGCGTCCATAATAGTCCTTGACGATGTCATGCATAAAAACCAGTCCCATCCAATGCCGCTATTATCCGGAACTGGTTTGTCGATGCTTGCCGACTGTTTCTTACAAGTCATAAAAATGAGCAGGGCTGTCCGCGGGGGACAAGGTGAAAATCGGCAAAGCCTGCATGGGCTGTTTCGCCCGTGTTATCTGTGTCCGACGCTATCGCCAGTGAAGTGAGTCTTGCCTCCTTCACATCGAAACTGGCGGTAAAATCGGACTGGATATCGCGTTGTTCGATGACCCACTGGCCGGCGCGCCGGGATCCGGACTCAACCACGATCATGCGGGCCCGGTCTGTATAGGCGTTCCAGCGCTGTGTCCCCGCCGGATAACGGTTGTCCCAGACATAGTTGAGCGCGGCGTCAGGCGCGTCCGGACCGTAGATGGCGCGCCCAAGCTTCAATTTCATACGGGTACTGAAACTCATATCAGAATCCGCAAGCTTGAATGTGATATAAACCCGCGCCGCATAATCATCACCGCTCTTTTGCGCCATATCGGCGGCGGCCAGCGGCGCATCAATCCGCCAGCGCCAGCACAGCACCGGCGTTGCCGCAAGATCAACCGCAACGGGGCGCGCCAGCAGCGCCATGCTACGGACCGCCACCGCCTCGATTGCGGAAATTCCATCCCATTCACGCACGCGATATTGGGTGGCGGGTATTTTCTCATCAAAACGGACCGGCCGCCAAGGGGCAGGCGGTTCGGATAGCGCCCCATCGAAACGGCCAAGCCAAACCGGCTCCCCGGCCAGAACTGGCCAATGCAGCAAACACAACAGTATCGCAGCCGGGAATATCCTGGACGCCAGCGCCGACGCAGGGGAAAGACTATAACGGCGCGGCGGCAATGAAAAAATGGCGGGATAATGCTTCACCGGAAACCGCCTCATTCATTCAGGGCCCCGCCACAACTGCTTCCCTGTCCCGCCGTGCATCCATAACAATGGCCGGAGACACGGATGCCGCGTCCTGCAATGTCTTCGCCAAGCAAACCGCGCAAATGGGGCCTTCCCTCACCTGCCAGCGGCAACCCCAGTTGCTGATTAAAATCGCAATCATAGAGATATCCCTGCCAGTCTGCGCTGACAAGGTTCCGGCACATGACGTTTGCGAGATTGGCGGCGGCGAAATTATCTTTTAGAAGTTGCAAGTAATCGTCAAGCTGTCCCTTGGAGATCAGCATGCTGCCAAACCGCTTGATGGGCATATTAGCAAGCACGAAAAGCTGATTGAAGACGATGCCGAAATGTTCGGATAGCTCGCGCTTGTAGCTGTCCTGAAGCGCCCCCTGTTCGGGCGGAAGCGAGGGGCCTAGCGGATTATAGACCAGATTAAGGATCAGACCGCTGCCGTCGCGGCCATAGCCAAGACTGTTCAACTTGCGCAGCGCGGCGATGCTTTTGTCGAACACGCCATGGCCACGCTGTGCATCGACATTGGCGGGCGAATAACAAGGCAGTGACGCGACGATTTCCACTTGCTGCCCGGCCAGAAATTCCGCCAGCCCCTCTTGTCCTGGCTCAAACAGGACGGTCAGGTTGCAGCGGTCAATGACCTTGACGGATTGCGCTCTGGCCGCCTGCACCAGATCCTGAAAACCCTCGTGCAACTCGGGTGCGCCACCAGTCAGGTCGAGCGTCGAAATGCGCCGCGCCGCAAGGACTTTCGGGATCAGGCGTAAAGTGTCCCGATCCATCATCTCGGTTCGATTTGGACCGGCATTGACGTGACAATGCACACAGCTCTGGTTGCAGCGATAGCCAAGATTAACCTGAAGAATATCAAGTGCATTCCGGCGTAGAGGCGGAAACTCTGTTCTCTCCAGTAGCGGCAAGGTGGCATGCATGCGGTTCGGTTCCACAAAAGGTTTGAGCGGTTTACTTGATTTTGGTCGCCGCCATCGGATGATTTCTTACATGCGGGGCAGAGACATCCCGGATCGCTGCTGACCGCCCTCCCGAACCCCAAATGTAAAAAACAAGGCCATCGGGCCGACAGATAGTCAACGACACCGTGGGGGGTGTCGGCCTCGCTGTTACATAGTGCCCGCTGACCGGCGCCGCCATCGCTTTCGAGCGGGGCAAGACGGAGTTTGGCGTGTCCGGTTCACTGGTGAACGGCAACCTCATCATGTACGACCGGGATAGCGACACCCGGTTTCCGCAGGTGCTTGCCGCCGGAATTAGCGGTCCGCATAGCGGCAAGGCGCTGCAGCGAGGCGCAAAGCTGAACGGATGATGTAAGCCAGCGCCCCCCTTATTTTTTTACTTCACATTCATCTCGTCATCCCGGCCCCTGGCAAAGGAACGGGCCGCCCAACGGAGCACCGGCAAGTGCTTTTCGAAATTACGGCAGCCGGCGCACATCATCACATGCGCCCTGAGCACTATGCGGTCTTTAAGGGAAAGCGCATGTTCCTGAGACTCTGACATCAGCCGTGTCGCATCGTGGCAATTCAACATCAAACCGCTCCTTGCATATACCATTTATTCTCAAGACATTCGCGCAGGCGGAGGCGCGCGCGATGCAGCATGACGTTCAGATTGCTCACCGTAATTTCAACCGCCGCGCAGATTTCATCTGTTTCGAGTTCGATGAACTCCCGCATCATAAATACGCGCGCCTGCCTGGGCGGCAGGCCTTCCAGACATGCTTCAAACACGCGCCAAAAATCCCTTTCGCGTAGCGCAACTTCCGGGTTGCCCCATTCGGCCGGACGTTCATCCGGCCGCCAGAAACCTTTTTGGTCGAAAAGCGCCAAAGCATCCCCATCCTCATCGTCTTCATGCAGCAGATCGCTTACATTGATCAGGCGTTTTTTCTGGCGCAGAATATCGATGATCTTGTTTTTCAGAATGGCGAACACCCAGGTCTTGAGCGCAGCCCGGCCATCGAAGAATTTGACATTCTTCAGCGCGCCGATCAGCGCCTCCTGCACGGCGTCCTCGGCCATGTCTTTGTCACGAAGCTGCAAGATAGCGAATTTTATCATCTGCTGGCGCAGATCATTCAGAAAGGCGTCACTCGTGAGGAGGCTGGCTGCATCTGTGACATCCTCATCGTTTCGTGTACCCATTGATTGCATTCCTTGCGAGTTCATGCTTTGCAGCGCTGTAACTCGACACACAATAAGGCACAAGATAATTTAAGAACAAGCTCCACCAGACGATTTGATGGTCCTGAAGCCAATGATTTCCCTGGTTGATGATGTTAAGCACACTCCCGACCAGCAACGCTATTTTGAGCGCATTCCGGACTATATCCGGCAAGAGCGCGGCCTGAAGAAGGTGTCTCATGCTGACCCTCTGAAAGAATGCGAGTCCACCAGTTTCACCAGGCCGGGGATCGGCATCACCGCAACCGCCAATGATACTGCCCGGGAGATCAGCGCTTTACCGGCTGTGACCGGTAGGCGGGTAGAGGTGCAGCTGTTCATGATCCAGTGATGCAGCGGTGAGAAGAGGCTTTCACCGCTCCTGACCGCTCCGCCGGCGCTTGCTTTAACTGCTTTATTTTGCCGCGCAGGGGTTCTCCGCCGCACACGGATTGCTGGCTGCGCAAGGGTTTTCCGCCGAGCAGGGGTTTTGGGCTGCACAGGGATTTTTGGCCGCGCAGGGATTAGCCGACTTGGCCTTTTGAGCATGAGCGGCGCAAGGATTACATGGGTTGGCGGCCAGCGTAGTCCCGGTGGAGGCGGTGAGCAGGGCAGCCGAGAGAAAAGTGGCGGTTACCAAACGGGGGCGCGAGGGGTGTCTCATGGAAAGTATCCTTTTCGTGTTTCGTGCGGGCGTCCTGCCGAAAGTTTTTTGAGCAGGAATGTCCGGCACGTGGTTTCGCTTAAGTCCTGGTTAGACGGAAGAACAACAGGATTTCTTACATCGTGTTTCTGATTACTTTTTTCCCCCGGTATATGTTTTGGCGTCCACATGCACTCCCGGGAATCTCTGGGTTCACATCATCTGCCTACGCCAAGGCTTCGGAAGACATAACCGTTAGTTCAATCCGCTAGAGGCAACGCCATACAGAGTCGTGTGCCGCCACCCGGCGCAGGCTGCGGGCGCAGGCTGCCTCCATGCAGCTTGGCGACCCTCTGTGCAATGGCCAGGCCGAGACCACCAATTCCTCCACTACTGCGCTTGATCGGAGGGTCTCGAAGAGATTGTCCTGACTCCAGGCGCATGAGTAATTCCGCCGGCAACCCGGGGCCGCTGTCTTCGACCAGAATCTCGGCAAGTCTGCCTTCACTCCGAAGGCTCACATATACGGGCGCGGCGCTTTGGGTGTGGCGCAGTGCGTTATCAATGAGGTTAGTCAGTGCACGCTCAATGAGATGGAGATCACCAACAAGCTCCAGGCGTCCTGGTGGAGGGCCGGCGAGCTTTACCAGCGCGTGTTCATCCGCGAACTCAAACTTTTGAACCGCATCGGCCACCAGCTCGTCGAGACAGAAGCGTTCGCGGTGCAATACCTGGTCACTGGATTGCAACGCAGCCAACTCAAACAACTGTTGCGAGAGGCGGCGCACCTTGTCGCTCTGCGCCAGCGCCGTGGCAAGAATTCGATTACGAGCTTCCGCCGGTTGCGATAAGGGGCCGGAGAGCGCTTCCAGATGGCCGTGCAGAGCCGTCAGCGGCGTACGCAGATCGTGCGCGACGCTGACCATTGTTTCTCGATGGGCGTCCGCCAGTTGCTGTTCGCGTGCGGCCTGTCCCTCGATACGTACAGTCATCTCGTCAAAGGCGGCTTCAATGGCCTGAACTTCGTCTCCCATTGCCGCGTTGGCAGCGGCGCCGCTATTTTCACTACCGGCGCGACGGCTGTAGTCGTGCATGCGTCGAGCCAGCCGATTCAAAGGAATCGTCATCCGCCAGAACGCGAACAGACCAATCAGGAGTGTTGCAAAAAGCCCGGCTGACACTGCCATTGCGGCCCCTTGCCAAACGCGGCGATTACTCAACTGCGCAGCTACCTGATCGCGCGCAACGCCATCAAGTACTATATAGAGATAACCAGGCGGGCGAGTGTCACCAACGCGCGCCGGGAACATCGCGGCGCTGAACAGTCGTGGTGTAACCGTGCCCATCGGGTCAGTTCCCCGCAACGGAAGTGAATCGCCCGTCAGAAAGCGGCGGACAGGCCCCAAGTCTACATAATCCTGGCGCACCATACCAGGTTCGCCAAGATACGCCGCAACACGGCCATCGGCATCCAGCACATAGACCTGAACGCCGGGGTTCACCGCCATCAGCATTGACAGTAGCGCCTCGCGGGCAGCCTGGTCAGCGGCGTCGCGGTCGGTTATTACCGTGATCTCGGGCCAATGCTCGATGACGTGACGTGCAAGACCGTACGACACGCGTTGCAGTTCTTCATCCTGATACTGCCTGACGACATGCCGGCTGAGCATGGCGACAAAGGCGCCGAACGTTATTAAAAGCAACGCCAGAACAACCGTGAGACGGGTCGTGAAGGATCGCTGCGGGGTCACGTGATGTTGCCTTCTTCGAAGCGATAGCCCAAGCCCCAGACGGTAAGGATATGACTGGGATCACGGGGGTCATCCTCGATCTTGGCGCGTAGCCGATTGATGTGTGAATTCACGGTGTGCTCGTAGCCGTCGAAACCGTCGCCCCACACCTTATCAAGCAGCTCCAGCCGGCTGACCACCCTTCCACGGTGGTGGGCGAGAAAGCAGAGCAATTCGAATTCACGTAGGGTTAGCGGTACGAGCGTCGAGTGACGCCATAGTTCACGCCGCTGGGTGTCGAGCTTGAACGAGCCGAACCGCAATTCCGTAGCCAGCGCAGATGTTGATCGCGTTTGTTCAATGCGGCGCAATAGTGCGCGCACACGCGCTACAAGCTCAATCATTGAGAAGGGCTTGGCGATATAGTCATCTGCCCCCAATTCCAGGCCGAGTACACGATTAGATTCTGCCGAGCGCGCACTGAGCATGATCACCGGCACATTCGCATGTCGCGCTCGTAAGTGGCGGCACACCTCCCACCCGTCCGCCCCTGGCAGCATCAGGTCGAGAAGGACAAGGTCCCAAGGCCGCCGGCTAAGAGCATCGATAGCCTGAAGTCCATCGGACTCTCGATGCAACCGATAGCCAGCTTCCTCAAGATGCAGACGCAGCGCGTCTGCAATAGCATCGTCATCCTCGACCAGTAACAAATGTTCATTCATCTTGCGAACAGCATTGCGCGCTAACCGCGGCGATCCCGATTGGAGTAAAGCGGATAGAGGTTACTTCATAATGCGGTTTCGAACAACGGCGCCCGGGCGCCTTGACGACGTCCGCGCACGATAAGACCCATGCCGAGCAGTCCGGCCGTCATCAGCGCGACGGTGACAGGTTCAGGCACGGTCTTTACCGTGAATGAGATGCGAAAGATATCAGTGTCGGCGGTCAGCGCGCTGTCAAAGACATACCCCGCAGCCGTGGTCAGGCCGTTGAAGCCGGCAAGTTCGGAGAAATTAAAGCCGACCACGCCATTCTCAGGTGTGCGTAGACTATTGTTACCACCAACTAGGAACGCGGCATTCAATGGGTCGAAGGCTTCGGAGCCAGCGTTCCAAATGTCGCTCGCCGTTAATGAGATTGAGTTGATGAGCAAACTGCCCGTCATGTCAAACAACCTGTACTCCGTAGGACTGTCATTTCCGATGAAGAAGTCGTTACTGGGCACCACCATCGAAGCGAAGGTAAAGAATGGGTTGAGTGACGTGTTAATCAGAAACGAGGCGCTGCGGGTCGCGCCCGGAAGCACCGCCCCGCCCATCGTCGATCCGATGACGGCGGTCGGGTCGGCCGCAGCGAAAGCGGGTAACCAGGCAGATCCGCTGCCGCCTTCCGCTACTGATATGATCGGCGCTGTGGCAACCTCCCCCTGATTGAACGCGTCAAACGTGCCATTGTTGAAACCAAAACGCAGCGGGGCGAAGCTGACACTGTTGGCCGGCGCGAGGTTTTCAACGTTTATGGTCACTTGGACGAAAGATGCATATGCGGGTGCAGCCAGCATAAGCATACTGGCTACAACCGATGTCTGGGTAAAGATGGAACGAACATTAAGCATGATAATTCTCCTGTTTTAATGGATTTTCTGATAGGACTTAACAAGCTTACAGGCGCCGCTAAACCGAAGTCCTCACCGAATGATCACGGAGTTCTGATCAGATGGTCATAGTGACTTTTCCACGGTAAATTGGTTCCCCGTGAAGAACTCCGGCGTGGTTGGTTTTCATGGCGCACGGTTGAAATATTAAAGCGTCTATTTTATTGTGACGTAATGGCGAGGACAAAAGAATATAATTGGCAGGAGATTCTGGACACTGTAACCAGGATTTTCTGGGCGCAGGGGTTTGAGGCGGCCGCCATGAGCCGGATTGCCGATGAAACCCGCCTCAATACCGCCAGCCTGTACAAGGAATTCGGCAGCAAGGAGGGGCTGTTTGAGGCCACACTTGAAAATTACCAAAAGAACCATCTTGAATCTTTCATCAGGCCGCTCATCGAGCAACCCGGCATGAAGGGAATTGAACAATGCCCCGGCAATATCATTGATGGCGCGGAAATACCTGATTTCAAGGGCTGCCAGTTCATGAATTCATTGGCGGAAACGTCCGGCACGTGGTTTCGCGTAAGTCCTGGTTAGACGTTAGACGGAAACACAACAGGATTTCTTACACCGTATTTCTGATTGCTCTTTTTTTCCGGTATATGTTTTGGCGCCCAGATGCGATCCTGGGAATCTCTGGGTTCGCAACATTATCCTCTCGGCCCCTGGCGAAGCGGGCAAGGTCCGTAAGCCGTCTACATGCCTGGTGTATCTGGTACGTTCAATCCCGGACTGCTTTGGGAGACTGTTCAAGTGAATCGCAAGGCGAATCATCCGCCAACCTGGCTTTGACGACGGCATAGATTGCCGGGATGACAATTAACGTCAGGATGGTGGATGACACCATGCCGCCGATCATCGGCACGGCGATGCGCTGCATGATCTCCGATCCCGCTCCGGAACTCCACAGAATCGGCAACAGCCCCGTCATAATGGCGGCGACTGCCATCATTTTCGGCCGCACCCGCTCAACCGCGCCGGCCATGGCATCCAGGACAATCTCGCCGACAAAGCCCGCAAGATGGGCATTCCCGTGTGGCGGTTCACCAAGGAGGGCGGCGCGTGAGCGCATATCGCTCACAACCTAATGGAAGTCCGGAGCGACGAAACAGGCCTATGCCAATCGCGGTCTGACTGTCCAGCCAACTGGAAACTGCAACTTGTCAATCTTGGCGCGTGGTTCGCTGTAAGTAAACTTAAGTAACCCTTGCGGCATGATCATCTGTTCCGCCAGTACTGCCTCAAGCGACTTTAGGTCATGCGAACGATACCGAATAGGTACCCCGTCATCGTCCGCATAGTCTGCATCTATGACTCGAAGTACATCCTGACCCCCCACGAACACTGCTGTGATCTTATTCCGTGACTTGGGATCAATAATCACATCCACCGCGCATGAATGCGCCTTACCAGGGATTGTATGGTAGCGACCGGAATACGGGATGAGGCACTCTGCAATGAAGTCAAAACTCAACGACAACTCGGCAAATTGCTGAAGGTGGAAAACCTCCTCGAAGCACCTTGATTTAGGCTCGTCCCGAACCTCACCATCTCGTCCGAAGAAAATCTCGAAGAGCATTCCATCAAGCAAAGCTTTCCGCTTTTCCTCAGGGATACCCTTTGTTCCATCCATGAAGTCGTTGATATAAGCTAACGCAACGTTCGCACTGCCGCACGCCGCTTGATATATATTTCGACCGACCACGAACAGTGAATCATTATCCGCCCTAGCCGCTCGACGAGTTGTAAACTCTGTGAGCGCGGCGTTCTGTTTTGTCCAAGTGAGGATCTTGAGATTACGGATAAGCTGATGCGAGACTTTCGCATCATCCAAAACAAACAGACCATCTTTTAGGGCGATCGGGGAATATTCAGTGATACGGGCCCCTACGCTGAGATTGAAGTAGAATTCTCCGGAAAGAGAGGTGTGCTCCCATGATATCTGCTTCTGCGATGTGGTTGCGCTCAATGTGTTGCGAACACGCTTAAACATCATTTCGATCGAACAATCCGGCGTTTCGATGTGCTGGAGAAGCGCAGCCGTATAAGCCCCATTGCGACCTTTTCCGTCAGCCGCAACTTGACCCGGCGAGGTAGCGAATGCGATCAACGTTCCCTTTGGGGCGTAAACGGGCGCAAGCCCTCGCGAGGTCGGACGACGCCAAGCTCTCTCCCACGGATTTTCTCGGCAGGCGTCCAGAATGATGATGTTAGTCGACGTACCCGACTTCTCCATCGACTCGATGATGCGGTTGAGCGCCAAGGACGAATGCTTGGCATCCGTTTCATCCACGATCTCAGTATTGGTCGCGGCAAGATAGTTGTCACCTTCGATCTGGACACCATGGCCAGCAAAAAAGAACAGCCCGACGTCTTTTCCTTTCAAGGCTCCCTTAAACTCGCGCAGCGCCCGATCCATTTGCTTATAAGTTGCATTGACCAACCGCGTCACAGTGAATCCACTGATTTGAAGTTTATCGGCGATGTCCTTCGCGTCGTTTCCTGGATTTTTCAGTTGGCCAACCTTGTCGTAAACCGCATTGCCAATAACCAATGCAGAGAGATTTCGGCTCATTTTTTTCTTCTTTCTGTGTGCACGTTTTTTACCGTCTGACTGACTGGCCGAATTCCTTGGCCATATGTTGAGACAAATAAGTGCGCTCAGTTGCGCTCCCTAACATATATACTTCATCGCTGATCTTGAACCATCGTTGAGACGAACTTTGCCCCTGTTGGCACCGATCACTTGCCGATATACTCGAAACTGCGCCATGGTAGTGATGGAAGGCACGACCGTTCGACCCTTGTCACGGAGGCCACCGTTATGATCATCATCGACAGGATCATGCCGCCCGATACCGGCAGAGGTGCAAAGCATTTCAATCTGATCCGTCTGCGTTCGCTATTCCTGTGGCATCCTTCTGAACCGTCAGCGCGCAGCGCTCCGCCCGGTCGCGGACCAGTCCGGCAAATCGCGAAAGTGCGGCGGCGTCGAGACCCGGTTGCGCGAGTTCGCCCGCAACATCGCGCGCCGCTGCCGTTACGCTTTCGCTAAGCTCCACGACCCGCCGGCGGACCAGCTGCAAACCGAGGCCAGCATCGATTGCAAACACGGCCCAGCCCTTAGCGTCCATTTCGGCAAGCGTTGCGCGTTTGCCGATCTTCATCGCCAGCATCGGAGAAAGTTCAGGATAGGCGACGGTCGCCAGCAGATCATAGAGCGGGGCGAGGCGCGCGCCCTGGTCCTCGTAAAGGATCGAAAAGTTCTTGCCATGGGCGTCGGCGTTTCCGGCAATCAGATTGAAGATCACGGCGTCAAGCAGTTTCAGCACATCGGCCGCAGGCCGGGCGGCGGCGCGCCGCAGCAAGGCGAAGCAATCTTTGAACGTGGGGCCGCCTTCGCTGGCGTATTTGGTTTCCGGCGGCACACCCAGCGCCTGGCAGAAATCTTCCTGGTGGATGCGGCGCACGCCACCATTGCTGCCGATGGCGCGGTCATATCGTTGCACCAGCAGAAATGTCCGGCCACGCACGACGCGCGCTTCAACAGGCGCCACGTCGAGGCCAACCGCCGCCGCCAGCCGCATCACGAACGCTTCGTTTTCAGTCGCTGCCGCGAAGCGCGCAATCGGCGGCTTGAGGATGTGGGTGGTCGGCTGCCCGGACGCTGGCAGGGCGACCGCGCCCTCAACCAGCACCACCGGCAGCTTGGATTGCGCCCCGGCGAGCGAGAGCCGCAAGCCTTCCTCCCCAGCCAGCATCGGGCGCATCGGCAATTCGTTCAGTATACGGATCAGCCCTGCTTCGTCCAGCAGCAAAGGCCGTTGATGGGAAGCGGGAGAGGCCGGTATTTCGCCGGGTGCAAGCAATTGCAGTGCGCCAGCGACATCGCCGCCAAGCCGGTCGAGAAGCGCAAAATCATTACTGCTGGAGACGCCAAGCGCCTGCGCTGCGGCGTCGCGCTGGCTTTCTTCCGGCAGAAGGCCCGCGAAGAAGGGGCGGCATTCCCGGCGGGCAAAGGGTTCCGCGCGTTTGGGTAACGAGACCGATAACTCAGGCGCCGCTGCATCGTCAAACCATTCGGGGGCGTAGATGAAGCCGAGTTCGCCATGCTGGTTCTGGCTCAGCTGCCCGGCGATGCGTCCCTCCCACCAGATATTGAGGATACGCATCATGGCTTGTGCTCCGCTGGCGGCGCGATAGAAATTGAGCAGCCGAGCGCCTGCAGAACCTGGATGGTCTTGCCGATTTGCGCCGTCGGTTTGCCCGCTTCGAGATCGACGATAAAGCGCAGCCCCACGCCAGCCGCGCCGGCGAGTTCGTCCTGCCGCAGGCTTTGCGCCTTGCGGACGTTGCGGACGATGGCGCCGATATCGGCGGGTGTCAGGGTTTGCTTTGCCATGTTATTTCCCGAGCGGGAAATTAACATGGGTTTCTAGCGATTGTACAGAAGAATTTCCCGTTCGGGAAAACTGGCTTTTTATAGCAGTCAGAAGACGCAAAATTTCCCGCTCGGGAATTTTTTAGATTCACACTCTGAGCAGCTGCCTCCGTCCGAACAAGCTTCGGCTTGGCGAGCCGCACCATATTTCCGCCACCCTTGCCCGGCACGTTCGGCTACACTGCTTTCTGCGCCGTGGTGATGGTGGAAGGCGTAACCGTTCGTCCATTGTTACGGAGACCACCATCATGATCATCATCGGCATTCTTCTGAGTATCGCCGGGCTGGGCTTTTTCTGCTGGGCGCTGGTTTACGCTCGCCGTCTATGCGCTGCCATTCTTTGCCGCCGTGTCGGCCGGAATGTTCGTCTATGACAGCGGCGCCGGTCCTGTCGGCATTATCGCCGCCGGGGCGCTCACCGGCATCCTCACGGCTTGCCGCCGGACAGGTGATTTTCGCTACCGTGCGCTCGCCGCTAATCCGCATGTCCATTGCAGTGTTGTTCGCGGCGCCGGCTGCATTCGCTGGCTATCACGCGACCCATGGCGTCGCCGCGCTGACCATGCCGTCCGGGATCTGGCAGATGATTTTCGCCGTGACCGGTTCGATTGCCGTAGGCGCAACCGCCTGGACGCGGATGGCAATGCTAACGCCCGCTCCGTCTGTACGGGGAAACGCCGGGAGACAGGTTCAACCGTAAGCCCAGGGCTGTGGGCCGGCAAGTGCAACGGACACTCCCCCTTGTTTTCGAAGTTGGTGTCAATCGGGCGTTGCCGGATGCTCGATCATGACCTTGAAGGGATAAGTTTGCGGCCCGGCGGGCTTGGAGTGGTAATGCCAGTAGCGCGCCGGTCAACGGCAGCAGTGGTGGCATCGTTTCGGTGGCCCGGTTAGTCTCGGGGACGATGCGCCGCTGGGTTGAAGCTGGGCAGCCTCCCGCCTGAACCGTTGGGCTTCCTTGCCGGTGCTGGCAATGCACGCCGTTTCTCCTTGAGAATACTCTGTTCAATCGCACGCTATCCATACGGCCTCTTTTATGGCCTGATCTGACCGAAGGACGGCTACGCCTCGATCGCCTAAGCCGCAACGCCGCCTGACAACTTTCTTCCCCTGGGCTGCGCCCATTCCTCGCGAGACAAGAAACTCGCCCGGCTGGCATCCTTCGCTGCGCTACGGCCTGCATGCAGGTGCGGCGCCGATCGCCTCCGGCCTGTTGATCGCCATCGAGGCCGCGATGGTCGCGGGCTCGAAAACAGCGAACAAGGAGAACACTTATGGCTAACATTGGCACCTTCAAGAAATCCGGCAACGAGTTCCAGGGCGAAATCGTCACCCTCAGCGTCCAGACCAAGGGTGTGCGCATCGTCCCCGAGACTAACCGGGCCAACGATAACGCTCCCAGCCACCGCGTCTATGCCGGGCGCGCCGAAATCGGCGCCGCCTGGTCCAAACGCTCAGCCGAGGGCCGCGATTATCTCTCGGTCAAGCTGGACGATCCGAGTTTCAACGCTCCAATCTACGCCAACCTCTTCGACGACGAGGACGGCGAAGCCTTCACCCTCATCTGGTCCCGCAGCCGCAAGGCTAACGGAGACTGAACACCAGTCCCCGCGACGGCTGGCCCCGCCCGATCTATCGGGCGGGGCTTCCGCTTTGCCATATTCAGCGTTTCTTCTTTGACGTCGAACGCCCATTCTTGATCACAGCGGGCTTTGGAATCAACGCTTCCGCGTCCGGCGTGATCAGCTCGATTGGCGTGGCGCCCAGCGCCTGGCTCAACTCGAAAAGCGTTACGACAGTTGGATTGCGCCGGCCGCGTTCCAGGTCACTCAGATATTGCTGCGCAAATCCCGACCGGTCGGCAAACTGCTCCTGCGTCAGGCTTTTTTCAAGCCTGATCCTGCGCACATTCCGCCCAACCAATTTCCGCATATCCATGCGGAAGGATTGGCCTTATACATACTATAAGTTTATCAACTATAATATGTATCTATGGGGTATGATGAAATAATGTGCAGCAAATTACGCTGACTTCATGTAAGTACGATTGGCCCGGCGGGCCAAGAAGAAACGGACAAACCATGAGCCGACAACAGACCGAGATCGCCGATACCGCACCCAGTGAGCCGCGCCTCACGGATTATGATCGTGCGCATCTGACAACCTACCTCCGGCTTCTCGATGCGGCAGCGCAAAGCGCGGACTGGGAGGAAGCCGCCAGCTCAATCCTTGGCATGGACGCTAAATCGGAGCCGGATCGTGCGCGAAATGCATATGACTCCCATCTAGCCCGGGCGCAATGGATGACGTCTGCAGGCTATCGCGATTTACTTCAAAGCAGCAAAGAATGAAATAGGCATCCCGGCTGTGTGCGCAAGCAGACGGTCGCTTATCCCCGAGAGCAATATTTACCCATTCGATCTATCCATCCATCCTTTTCATCCTCAAATTTCAACTGCTGAAAAACCAGGGGGAGCAGATGGCTGTTTTTTTCCGATGAAAATTAAAGAAATACAGTTGACTCCCGCGCGCCATTGATATTAATTTGCAATTAAGAATGATTATCATTATTAATAAATGGAACAGCTTTGTGGGCGTATCCCTATCAAATAACAGCGGTGCCCAATCTCACCTGGTGGTAATTAACAACCACACGGTAGAGAGCGTGGCCCTGATGTGCGGAAAAAAGGAACTGATCATTTTGCACCAGGACCAGGCATACCGGTTGCGAATAACCAGCGCGGGTAAATTATTGCTGACAAAGTAATTGTGTAAAACAAGCCAGCCAGCAGGCGGCGCTTTATACCAGTTGAATATAATTCAGGTTTAAACTGCGCCAGCCCCCAGCCAGCCATATGAAGCGGATTGACCGCTTGATTGAAAGGCCAGGCAGGCATGCTATTATTTCATCGGTCGGCGTACGCACAGAGAACCGCGGCAAGCGACGTGGTGACTGCCAGCTTTGTTGCAGCCCTGCATACTGCGGGCTTTTGGGCGGTGCAGCACTATGCGCCCGAAGAAGAAATTATCCCGGTCACGCCCGGCATGATGTTCACCCTGGTCATGGCTGAACAAAAGGTGGCTCAGCCGCAGGCGCCGGTTCCGCCGCAGCCTAAACAGCAACCCCCAAAACCCAAACGCGCGCAACTGGCCGCAATTGCCAGGACGCCTGCCGTTAACACCGCGCCGCCGCCCCCGGTGGAGCTGCCGAGGCCGGTGGCGGTTTCCGTGCCGCCGGTTGCGCCATTACCGGTCACGCCGCCGGATGTAATGGCGGCCTACGCCGACAACCCTTTGCCGCAATACCCCGCAATATCGCGCCGTCACGGCGAGGAAGGCAAATTGCTGGTGCGCGTGTGCGTGAAAGCCGATGGCTCGGTTGGCAGCGTCACAAATATCAAATCCAGCGGCTTTGCGCGGCTGGACCAGGCGGCGGCGGCGGCGCTGCTGCAATGGCGTTTCAGGCCCGCCCGGCGTGGAACGGAGCCCGTTGAGGGCTGTGTCGATGTGCCGTGGGTATGGTCGTTGCGCACATAAGCGCATGAAATAATTTACAGGGATAACGAGGTTTTTATGGAAACGGAATCACTGGGATTTGCCCATTTCATTGCCCAGGCAGATGGCGTCGCCAGGGCAATTCTGATCATCATGGCGCTGATGTCTGTCGTGAGCTGGACAATTATCGTCAGCAAGGGCTTGCTTTATAGTGTGGAGCGCAAGCGCAGTCTGCATTTTCTGCGCTTTTTTTGGGAAGCGCCCAGCCTGGCGGCAATTCAGGCGCACCTGAAAGCCGACGGCGTGAACGAGCCCTTCAGTCATATGATACAGCACGGATTCAAAGCGATGGAGCAATTCGCCAGGAAAGATGGCAGCCGCATGGTTGATGCCAGCAATGCCGATGAATTTCTCACGCGCAGCTTGCGCCAGGCTTATGAGCAGGAAACCGCGCGCCGGGAAAGCGGATTGACATTTCTGGCGTCGGTTGGCGCATCGGCGCCGTTCATCGGCTTGCTTGGCACGGTGTGGGGCATATATCACGCATTGCTGGCGATCGGCATCAGCGGCCAGGGCACGCTGGACAAAGTGGCCGGTCCCGTCGGTGAAGCGCTGATCATGACCGCGCTTGGCCTGACCGTCGCGATACCCGCAGTGCTTGCCTATAACACCTTTGCCCGCCAGAACCGCGTGGTGCTGGCGCGGCTGGATGGCTATGCCCACGACGTATTCGTCTTCATGTCCACTGGAAATTCCAGCCGCGAAGAAGCGCCGCAGCAGGTGTTGCGCGCCGTGAACTTACAAACCGCAGGAGCGCTATGATGGCGTTTGGCGGCATAAATAAATCCGTTTCCAGCCAGCCAATGGCGGAAATAAACATGGTGCCGATGATCGATGTCATGCTGGTGCTGCTTATTATCTTCATCGTGACGGCGCCCTTGCTGACGCACGCGGTCAAGCTCGAATTGCCGCAGGCATCCAGCACTCCCAATATCACCAAGCCGGATAATATTCAGCTTGCTATCGATGCTGAGGGGGCTGTGCACTGGAATGGTGAATTCGTCGATATTGAAACCATGCGTACACAGATGAGCGCCGCCGCGCTGCTGCAACCGCAACCCGAACTGCATCTGCGGGCGGATCGCATTACCCCCTATGAAAAAGTGGCGCAGGTGATGAGCGAAGCGGCCAGGTCGGGCCTTACAAAGATAGGATTTATCACAGAACCGGAGCGGCAATGATGGACACTGAAACAACGCTTTCCATGAATGGCGGAAAACCCGTGCAATTAATATCAGAGATGCTGATCATGCTCTCCGCCTGCGCCCTGCACCACGTGTGCCCAGGACGCGCCAGAGTGGTTGTGCATCAGTTAGAGCTGATCACAAACAACCGGGCGGTTGATCCGCTGTTGCGCATGACGTGTCGGCAATTGCTGGACTCCTGGGAAAATACCGTGCGGGGTTTTGCGCAACAAGTGGCAGAAGAGGAAGCCCTGCAGCACATCCATTGACAGGATCGTCGCCTCAGAACTGCGAACAGATTTTCACCCCACCAGCCACCCACGGTTTCATACCCAGGCAGCTATCTTGTTCCAACAGCATGACTGAAAGGTATGACCGTGACATTATTTATCAGATTCACCAGCCGTAAGCGGATATCCACATCCATATTCATTCTGCTAGGCATTATGGCTGCACATCCGCAATCCACCGCGCAAGCGCAGCAGGCAAGCGGCGGCACGCTACCTGCGGTAAAAGTCCTGGGAAACCGGGACGAAGGTTATTCCCCGGCGGCAGCCACAAGCGCCACCAAATCAAGCGCGCCGCTGCGCGATATTCCACAAGCCGTTAACGTCGTACCGCAACAGATCATTCGTGATCAGGCGGCGCGATCCATACAGGACGTATTGCGTAATGTGCCCGGTGTTGGCATGAGCAACGGCGACGGCCAGCGCGATCAGGTGACCATTCGCGGCTTCTCTGCCATTGCCGACCAATTCATCGACGGCATCCGGGACGATGCGCTGTATTTCCGCGACCTGTCGAACATTGAACGTATCGAAGTGCTCAAAGGCCCCGCAGCCGTCCTGTATGGCCGCGGATCATCAGGCGGATTGATCAATCGGGTCACCAAAAAACCGCAGGAAGGCCGTTTTGGCGAACTGACGCTGAACGCCGGCAGCTATGGCTTAAAGCGCACTTCGTTTGACGCCAATACCGGGATCGCTGATGGCATCGCCGTGCGGCTGACCGGTGCGTATGAGGATGCCGGCAGCTTTAGACAGCAGGGATTTATCGAGCGTCACAGCATTGCGCCTTCGGTGTCGGCCGCGCTTGGCGCGGCCACCAGGCTGCTGGTGCAAGGCGAGTTTGCCAAAGATAAGCGGATTACCGACTTTGGTATTCCTTCGTTCAACGGTCGCCCGGTGAATGTGCCCCGCGAAACATACTATGGTTCCGGCGAGGCGCGACGCGACGATTACACCGCCACCGAAGTGGCCTCAGTGACCGCGGCAATTGATCACCGCTTCAATGAAATGCTGTCCGTTCGCAACGCCACCCGTTACTACACCTATGATCTTGATCGCAACAACACCTTGCCCGGCGGCACGGTTGACACGGCCACACGGACGGTTGGCCGCAGCCGGGGACAAGTTAGACGCGATGAAGATGGCTATTTCAACCAGACCGACTTTACGGTCAAGAATAGCCTGGGCGGCATCAAGCAGGAATGGCTGCTGGGAATGGAATTGGGCAAGCAAAACAAATTCCAGCAGTTTGTGAGCCAGGCCAATATTGACCGGGTTTCGATTTTTAACCCGGGCGGCGTTGTTGCGCCGCCCTTATCAGCGGCGGCGCGCAATAGTCCGGCGAGTCGTCCCGCAGATAGTGATTTCGAGGTGTTCGGGCTATACGCACAAGACCAGATTTCCCTGACGTCACAAATGAAGGCGCTGCTTGGCATACGTCACGACAGGTTCAAGCAGGAAACCAGAACCGCCGGTGTTTTAATCCCGCTGGCGCGTGAGGATAAAAAATTGAGCCCGCGTGCGGGCCTGGTGTGGCAGCCAACCGAAACCGCAGCCTATTACGTCTCGATCAGCAAATCGTTTCAGCCTTCTGGCGAATCGTTTGCGCTGGCTGACAACAATGCGACCAACAGTCCCGAGAAGACACAAAACCGCGAGATTGGCGCCAAGCTGGATTTTCTTGACGGCGCGGTTTCAACCACGCTGGCTTTGTTCAATCTGGAACGCACGAACATCAAGGTCCCCGATCCGGCCAACCTTGCGCGGCTGCTTAACGCGGGCGAACAGCGCACCAACGGCTTTGAATTCACGCTCAGCGGGCAATTGCCGCAGGGCCTGGATGTTTTTGCCGGCTATGCCTATCTGGATGCCCGCATCACCAAATCCACTGCCCGCCTGGCTTCGCCGCAAACGCCGGTGGTGCAGATTCCACTTGAAGGAAACCGTCCCAGCCTGACCCCGGAACATTCCGGCTTCGTGTGGATCAACAAGCAGTTGGATGGCGGTTTCAGCGCCGGAGGCGGTTTGAATTACTCCGCGGATCGCTTTGCTTCCGCCAGCAATGCCGTGGTGCTGCCCGGCTATGTCACGGCGGATCTTGCCGTCTTTCACCGCTCAAAATTGTTTGATGTGGCGCTCAATGTGAAGAATGTCACCAACAGGAAATATATCATTTCAGGACATGGTGGTAATGACAATTTGATTACCCCCGGCGGGCCGCGCGAATTTCAGCTCACCGCGACTTACAAGTTCTAAGGGCGGTACATGCAATCGCCCATTTCTTCGCCTTCAGATATGCTTTGGCGCAAGCGCAGCCGCAGAGCGCGGTTCATCAAGTGGCTGCGAACCACCCATATGTATCTGGGCCTATGGGGCGCGGTGCTTGGCTTGCTGTTTGGCGTCACCGGAATTTTGATGAACCATCGCCATATTCTGAAAATCCCGGTTGAGAAAGCCGTGCAGACGACCGTGCAGCTTGCGCTGCCTGAGGAAGATTTCGCATCACCAGATCAGCTTGCCGCCTGGCTGCAAAGCGAACTGAAATTCACCCCCATGCAAACACCGCCGGTTCGGGTTCAACCTGCAAAAACGGTGCAATGGGGCGCGCAGCAAGTACACCAGCCCGAGCTGTGGACTATTTTTTTACATAGCCCGAAGCATGGCGTGAACGCCGAGTATTTCGTCGGCAACCGCTTTGTAAAGCTGGATCAGATTGACGCAACGCTCACCGGTACGCTCATGCGCCTGCACACGGCCACGGGCGTAAATGCGTTTTGGGTGCTGCTGTCCGACACCATTGCGGGCAGCTTTATTCTATTATCCATTACGGGGCTGCTGCTGTGGACGCAATTGCGTAAAGTGCGAACCACCGGTGTTTTGATCAGTATCGGCGCGACGATTGCCGGTGTCTGGTTCATGACATGACCGCATCCCTATATCAACGCGGCGCCATCGATTTTGAATCTGGAGCAGAGAGTTACTGATTGAATCACAACGCCCCATCATCATTGCGAACGGTCTGTCCTCCGACTTGTCCGCCGAAGCCTTCTTTGTCCCCCATCATCTGTCCCCCATAGCCGAAGGCGACGGGGGAAGCTTTAGCGACGGGGGAGGCAAAGGCGCCCCGTATGCTAACCACGGACTGGGAGATTGGCCGTGTCCAACGAGAACTGGCGAACGGCTGCTGCTTACGACTACCTTGCCGATCTGGACACGGCAGGCGTTGCATTCGAGTTCTTGCGGCGCAATCCAGACTATCAAGCCGACTGTAAGCAAATAGTCGGTCAGGACGCACTCAGTGCAGATGATGAGGCTAAAAGTGTGGCCCTCGCCCGGCGCTGGGGGCTGGCTTTTCCTGCAGACCCACATGTTCGGGCCGATGAACAGACTGTGTTCTGGTTGCCCGATGTTCTCGTCAGCACGGTCGTTCTCGTGGCGCTCAATGGCCGTTGGGATGGTCCGTCGCTCGCCTATGATCCGGAAAACTGGCCCGGCCTGATCGCACTTCGCGAAGCGCCGGGCGGCGTGTTCATCCAACTGAGCGATGATGGAACTGTGCACCATCTGTGGCTGCCATCGCGTCCAGACGAAGGCGAATTTGTTGCCGCCATGCTTCCGTTAGATGACGCCGCACCGGTTCGTATCGATGCGACGGCGGCGTTCTGGCGCACTCTCGCCCGCAAACGATCAAAGCAACGGAGATCACCTCCGTTGTGGAAGGCACGGCTGATCCCGGCCTTGCAAGCCCTTGACGGCAGACAATCCGGCGCAAGCTACCGCGCGATTGCAACAGCGCTCTATGGTGAGGAGCGTATCGCAGCGGAGTCCTGGAAAACCTCATCGCTCAGAGACACCACCATCCGCCTGGTTCGCCGCGGCCTCTTCCTGATGCGCGGCGGTTATCGCCGCCTGTTGGGTAAATCCCCAGACGATTAATTCCTGACGGGTGGCGATTTTTCCGATCCGATCTTCGCCATCCCTATGAGCCCACTGTCTTCGCCATCGTGCCCCTGCTCGCGCCGGTTTGTCCGGCGCACCCCCAACAAGAGCATGGAGGCTCGACAATGGCTGATCCAATGGCGGATTTTCCGCCGCGCCACCTGCGCACACCCGAAGCCGCCCGGTTCCTCGGCCTCTCGGGGCGCACCCTTGAAAAGCACCGCACCTATGGCACCGGGCCGCGCTATTCCAAGCTGGGTGGCCGCGTTGTCTACCGGCTCGACGACCTGCAGGCCTGGGTCGAGCGCGGCGCCAAGTCGTCGACCTCCGATCCTGGCACAGGAACTGTGCTGCCAGCCAAACGTCATGCATCCGCCTTGTTGCCCTACGCTGGCAAGCCGCGCAACTGATGCCCATGCCGCAGCCACTCAAGTCAAATCGGCGACTCCTGCAAACAGAACGCGGACAGCTTGAACTGTTTCGCGCGCTCCCCGGCGAGATCGCCCCGCGTGACGCGCAGGACCTCATGAGTTATCCATTCTTTAGCCTCGCCAAATCACCGCGCGTGCGGCCCATCGACTTTCACATGGGCGAAGTCACCATCCGCGTCGAGGCAACGCCTGAACATGGCATGGCGACGATTTGGGACGCCGATGTGCTGATCTGGGCCGCATCGCAGATCGTCGAAGCGCGCGATGCCGGTCTCAAAACTTCGCGCCTTATGGCGGCAAGCCCTTATGCAATTCTCACCTTCATTGGCCGGGGGACATCGGCGCGCGACTATCAGCGGCTCAAGGCGGCGCTTGACCGGCTGCAATCCACCAGCATCGCGACAACGCTGCGTCAGCCGCCACCAAACCCGCAAACGCGGGTTCGGTCAGATACAAGCAGTCCGCCAGAGGCGGGCAGACGGCGCATGCACCGCTTCTCCTGGGTCAATGAATGGAAGGAATGCGTGGACGCTCATGGCCGCGCCCAGGGTATCGAGATGATCCTGCCGGACTGGTTCTATTGCGCCGTTCTCAACGATGCGCTGATCCTCACCATCGACCGCGCCTACTTTGATTTGACCGGAGGACTGGAACGCTGGTTGTACCGGCTGGTGCGCAAGCATGGCGGAAGGCAGGCAGCAGGCTGGCGCTTTGGCGTCGCGCATCTTTACGCAAAGTCGGGCAGCCTGAGTCCTTTGAGACGGTTCGCTTTTGAGCTGCGTGACATTGTCCGCCGTCAGCCGTTACCCGGCTACACGCTTTGCTTTGAACGGGCCATCACCGGCGAAAACATTCTCAGCTTTCAGCCGCGCTGTCATGCCGTGCAACAGCCTGGGGATAATCTGTGAGTCCGCTCGCGCCATCAGGAACGGCCCCCCACGTGCTATCGGGAACCCAAAGCCCGTGCCATCAGGAACCGGAACCGGTGTTAAGTGGCTGGCGCACATATGTTCCTGGCGCGCCTAACCTTCCTAACTTTCAAGAATCTAACTTTATAGTTGGGCGCACAGATTCGGGGATAGTGCGCGCCGCATTGCCATTTCGGCGGCAAGCGCCATGAACGATCTCACCACAGTTGAACTGACCTGGATAGAAAAGAACATCGAGCAGTGGATTCGCTTTGGCAATTTCGCCGGGATGAAGATACTTGATCGCCGCCGCCGCGTCGTCAGCTTCGCACCGGACAGCATCTTCGCCATTGTCCGATGGGCTTCCAATGGCTTCGGAACGGTCGTCTCGCGCATCGATATCGTGCGTGCGGTGGCGCCAGGTGAACCCTATCAGACGCTGCCGTTCGTCCATCCCGGCGGCGACATCCTGTTGCGTATCGAGGGCTGGCCAAAGGTCGAGCGGGTACTGCAGGCAATCGACGCGATAGAGGCCATCGGCATTGATCCTGTCGAAGTCGCGCCGGAGCATTGGCGGCACATCCATAACCGTTTGATCGCCGGTTACGAGCCTCGGCCCTACACGAAAAGCCGACACAGCGCCTGGCTGTTGCGGCGCAGCGCCGGGCCATGACGCGCTTCGCATGGGTCATCGCAACCTGTTTCGCTACCATGGGCGTAGCAATCCCGGCCTTCGTGGATATGCCTAAGAAACTCATCTGGAACGCCAGCGCCAGCGTGCCGATCGGGCTCTATGCCGTGCAGCCGCCGGACGGAATCAAGATCGCCGATCTTGCCGTGGTGGCGCCACCCGAGCCGGTCGCGCGTTTTCTTGAGGATGGCGGTTACATCCCGCGCGGCGTGCCGCTGATGAAGCGGGTTCTGGCGCTTCCAGGGCAGAAGGTCTGCCGGAAAAACTTCCTCATCACGGTCGACGGCATCGCCATGGGCATGGCGCGCAAACACGACAGAAGTGGCCGCGATCTGCCGGTCTGGCAGGGCTGCCGGATCATCGCCAGGGACGAGGTTTTCCTCATGAACTGGCAGTCGGCCGACAGTCTGGATGGCCGCTATTTTGGTCCGCTTCCGGCCAGTTCAATTGCCGGCCGGGCGATGCCGCTGTGGACCGATGAGGACGGCGACGGCCACTTCGAATGGCAAATAATCACCTGCTGACTTTCAACCCAAAACCAAACCAAACAACAGGAGAAACCCCATGACACATATCGGCAGTTTCACACGCTCCACCGGCGGCTATTCTGGCCGTCTGCGCACACTCACGCTCGACGTGGAGCTTACCCTTGTTACGCTCGACAAAAGTGATGCGGAGAACGCACCGGATTACCGCATTCATATTGGCGATGATGCCAATGGCCCCGAGGCCGGCGCAGGCTGGAAGCACACCGGCAAAAAGTCCGGTGCATATGTCGCTCTGCTGATCGACGATCCCGTCTTCACGCGGCCGATCCGCGCCAATCTGTTCCAGGCCGATGCCGATGGATCGGCCTTCCATCTGCTATGGAGCCGCCGGCCCGCTGCGCCAGCGCCTGCGCTGCGAGTCACGACGCAAAGCAGGCGTGTAAGCTGATGCGATCCAGTCAGTCTCTCGTCTTCCCGTTCGATTACGCGTTCGCCGGCGGGTCGCGCGTCCTCAAGATGATCTTTGTAACGCTTGCCGTTGCTGCGATGGGCGTACCGATGGCGACAAGCTATGCGTCACCGGCTCATGCTCAAAGTGCCGCTGCGACCGCAGCGAACCCCGCCGATCCCTTTGCCGCCTATATCACCGAAGCCGCGCGTCGCTTCAGCGTTCCGGCGTCATGGATACGCGCCATGATGCGCGCCGAAAGTGCTGGCAATGTGCGGACCGTGTCATCAGCCGGCGCCATGGGCTTGATGCAGATCATGCCGCAGACCTGGGCTGATCTTCGTGTCCGTCACCGTCTCGGGAGCGATCCCTTTGACCCGCGCGACAATATTCTGGCGGGCACAGCCTATCTCCGTGAGATGCACGGCCGCTTTGGTTCGCCAGACTTCCTTGCCGCCTACAATGCCGGTCCGGGACGATATGAGGAGCATTTGGCGACAGGCTGGGAACTGCCCGCCGAGACGCAAGCCTTTGTTGTCGCACTTGCGCCGTTGGTTGGCGGTGAACGCGCGGATGGCGCCATCGTTGCAGCCGCCGATCCGCAAGCGTGGACCCGCGCGCCGCTTTTCATCGCGCGTACCGAGAGCGCACACGGTGACCTAAAACCATCGCTCAGTGTGCAGGCCGATCGTAGGCCGGCAAACCATTCCTTCACCGGTTTTTCGGTCATCACGCCGCAATCGGACGGTCTGTTCGTGCAGAGTACATATTCGGAGAGGCCGCAATGAACTGGATCGCACTCCTTCGCAGTCTGTCGTGGGCCATCGCTTATCAGGTAGTGGAACGAGCGGGCCAGGGAGGGGCGACCATAGGATGGCAAGATAAAAGCGGCTCTCCGGTCGTCATCCAAGCCATTGACATGGCTTGTTTTTCTCCGTGCCTGATGGTCGGGCCGCGTGCCGCTCCAGGGCAGAAGGTCAATGATTTCAATGATGTTTCCGGCACTGTGCGTCATATTCCACTATCGGACTGGCGCCGATGAGCGGTGACGACAGTGACTTCCGAATCCGGCCAGGGCGTATCCGCAGCAAGAGTGGCGGCAGGCCCAAGAGCTTCATCAATCAGGTGCTGCGCGCTGCGAAGAAGGCAGGGCATACCGCCACGCCTTCAAGTGGCAGCGGCAAGCGCACATCGGGCCTTGGCCGCTCAACCTTCGGGCGCGGGCGAATCGCCTTCAGCCGCAACCGCCTGTTCAGCGCAAGCCGCCGCGTCGTCGTGAACGCTCGCATCGCCCGTCATCAGGGCCGCGCCTTCCGCTCGGCGCCGCTTTCGGCGCACCTGTCCTATCTGAAGCGCGAGGGCGTCACCCGCGACGGTGAAAAGGCGCGCATGTTCGACGCCGGTACGGACCGCGCCGATGACGCCGCTTTCGCTGATCGCTCACAGGATGACCGGCATCATTTCCGGTTCATCGTCTCGCCTGAAGACGCCGGCGAGATGACCGGCCTCAAGGCCTTCACGCGCGATCTTGCCAAGCAGATGGAAGCGGACCTCGGCACAAGATTGGATTGGGTCGCCGTCGATCACTGGAACACTGATAATCCGCATGTCCATCTGCTGGTGCGCGGTGTCGATCAGGACGGCAAAGACCTGGTGATCTCGCGTGACTATATCAGCCGTGGCTTGCGCTCGCGCGCTGAAGAACTGGTAGCCGTCGAACTCGGTCCCAAGCCGGCGCATGAAGTGCGTTCGGCCCTGGAACGGGAGGTGGGGGCCGAGCGCTGGACTCGCCTCGATAGGGAGATACGCTTCACGGCGGACGAGACCGGATATATCGACTTGCGGCCTGATAATCCTGGCACTGGTGATCCGGAAACGCGCCGTCTGATGATCGGCCGTTTGCAGAAGTTGGAGCGCATGGGGCTCGCCACCTCTGCTGGTCCTGGAGAATGGATGGTCGGCCTGGAGGCGGAGCTATCCTTGCGCGATCTCGGCATGCGCGGCGACATCATCAAAACCATGCACCGCGCCTTCACTGAGCGGGGCCAGGACCGGGGCCTCGGCGACTATGTGATCGAGACCGGCGCGGCGGCGTTACCGGCCCGCTGCGCCAGCGCGTCAGCGCGGCGAGTCATCGGCCGGCTGGTGGACAGAGGCCTGCATGACGAGCTGAGCGGCGAAGCCTATGCCGTCATCGATGGCACGGATGGGCGCGCGCACCATGTCCGCTTCCGCAGCGTTGAAGCCTTCGAGCACTCACCGCCCCTTGGCGGCATCGTCGAAGTGCGCCGCTTCGGCGGCGCCGATGGTGAGCGCCCGGCGCTGGTGCTCGCCAATCGCTCGGACTTTGAACTCAACGCCCAGGTCACCGCGCCCGGCGCAACCTGGCTCGATCACCGGCTGGTGGAGCGCGAACCCATGCCGCTTTCCATGGGCGGCTTCGGGCGGGAAGTCCGCGACGCTATGACGGCCCGTGCCGGGTACCTCGTTGACGAAGGACTCGCCCGCCGGCAGGGTCAGCGGGTCATCTTGCAGCGCGATTTACTCAACACGCTGCGGCGGCGCGAACTGGATGCGGTTGGGGCAAAGCTCTCAGCCGAAACGGGATTGCCGCACATTCAAGTAGCGGCTGGCGAGCATATCGGCGGGACGTACCGCCAACGTCTGACGCTCACCTCTGGCCGCTTCGCCATGATCGGGAGTCTCGGGGCAGATGGGGGCCTCGGCTTCCAGCTCGTCCCCTGGTCGCCATCGCTCGAAAAGCAACTCGGTCGCCACGTATCCGGCATCGCCAGGAATGGCGGCGGCATCGAGTGGGACTTTGGAAGGAAACGAGGACTGGGGTTATAGTTGCAGCCATATCTCATCCATAGGGACAATTAGGGCCGGGCCGTAACACACCATCGAGAGTTGCTAGACCCATAGCAATCTCCTCACCACGTAAAGTGTAAAGTCATTTCGATTACGGCCAGAGTGGCTTTCTGCTCAACCTTGATGAGGCCAAGACGTTCAAGCGAGTCAAGACATTCGCGAATTTCTGCCTGGCTGCCACTTAGAGCAAATACGTTCAACCAGTCTTGGACTATCCTGTCATTGCTTCGGTATCCCGGCTGACCGCACAGAAGACGCAAGATAGCGAGTGAACGATGTTCGGTCTTAATTTGAGCGATTTTGGCCGGTTCATTCGTTATCTGCGTGACCATGAGCGAACCCTCTATCGTTCGAAATTCTTATACCCAATTTGATAATGGTGGATAACTGCGCCAACACCAGTCTTTGCACGCAATCGTCACCGTATATGCACTGGACAAGACACCCATCTTGCAATGCGCCGGGTCCAACACCGACCTTAACGGTATTTGCCATTAAGGAAAATAGAACCGTGTCCGCGACCAAGATACTCTGGGGTCAGATCATTGTCGTCTGCCTGATCGTGCTGTTTACGACGTGGGGCGCGACAGAGTGGACGGCATGGCGGCTTGGCTTTCAGCCGCAGCTTGGCGCGCCGTGGTTCGAGCTTGCGGGGATGCCGGTCTATTATCCGCCAGCCTTCTTCTGGTGGTGGTATTTCTTCGATGCCTATGCGCCGCACGTCTTTGTGCAAGGCGCCTGCATCGCCGCGTCCGGCGGCTTCATCTCGATCGCCGTCGCCATCGGCATGTCGGTCTGGCGTGCGCGTGAAGCCAGGAATGTTGAAACTTATGGCTCGGCGCGCTGGGCGACGATTGCTGAGGTGAAGGGTGCCGAACTCCTCGGTCCAGACGGCGTGGTGCTGGGCAAGCTGGGACGGGACTATCTGCGTCATGACGGCCCGGAGCATGTGCTGTGCTTCGCTCCGACCCGTTCGGGCAAGGGCGTCGGCCTGGTGGTCCCTTCGCTGCTGAGCTGGCCCGGCTCGGCCATCGTGCATGATATCAAGGGCGAGAACTGGGAACTGACGTCTGGTTTTCGCGCCCGGCACGGCCGCGTACTACTGTTCGATCCGACCAACGCCGCATCGACCGCCTACAATCCGCTGCTGGAGGTCCGGCGCGGCGAATGGGAAGTCCGCGACGTGCAAAACGTCGCCGACGTGCTGGTCGATCCGGAAGGATCGCTGGACCGGCGCAACCATTGGGAGAAGACCAGCCATTCGTTATTAGTCGGGGCGATCCTGCATGTTCTCTACGCCGAGCCGGACAAGACGCTCGCAGGTGTCGCCGGTTTTCTCTCTGATCCCAAGCGCCCGATTGAGACCACGCTGCAGGCGATGATGACGACGCCACATCTTGGGCCGGGCAGGCCGCATCCGGTCGTGGCCTCGACCGCACGCGAGTTGCTGAACAAGTCTGACAATGAACGCTCGGGCGTGCTCTCCACCGCCATGTCGTTTCTCGGCCTCTATCGCGATCCCGTCGTCGCCCAGGTCACGCGGCGCTGCGACTGGCGCATCACTGACCTGATTGATGGTGATCGGCCAGCGACGCTCTATTTGGTGGTGCCGCCATCGGACATCAGCCGCACCAAGCCGCTGATCCGGCTGGTGCTGAACCAGATCGGACGGCGGCTGACCGAGGACCTGCACGCCAGGAACCGGCGGCATCGGGTGCTGTTGATGTTGGACGAATTTCCGGCACTCGGCCGGCTCGATTTTTTTGAGTCCGCGCTCGCCTTCATGGCGGGCTATGGTCTCAAAGCCTTTTTGATTGCGCAGTCGCTCAATCAGATCGAGAAAGCCTATGGCGCCAACAATTCTATCCTCGACAATTGCCATGTGCGGGTGAGCTTCGCCACCAACGACGAGCGCACCGCCAAGCGCGTGTCGGATGCGCTGGGCACCGCGACCGAGATGCGGGCGATGAAGAACTATGCGGGCCACCGGCTGTCGCCCTGGCTCGGCCATTTGATGGTTTCCCGCTCGGAGACGGCGCGCCCGCTGCTGACGCCGGGTGAGGTGATGCAGCTTCCGCCCGCCGACGAGATCATCATGATCGCGGGTGTGCCGCCGATCCGGGCGAAGAAAGCGCGCTACTTCGAGGACAGGCGATTTACCGAGCGGGTTCTGCCACCCCCTGCGCTTGTAATGAAACAGGCTGCGTCGAGGCCGGACAGTTGGGCAACGATCATTCCGCAGAAACCTTCGGCGGAGTTGCAAGCCGAGATTGAGAAGGCCGAACAGGACTCCGCCAATAGCGGTCTGCGCCGGGAGCCGGAACTTCCCGATCATGTGGCGATCGTCAAGGAAACCACCGATCCACGCCCGCACGAAGAGTTCGCCATGATCGACGACGAGCCGGAGAATACTGTGCGCCAGGCGCGGGTCTTCCGCCAGCAGGCGCGCGGCATCGCCCGCCAGGTGTCAATGGATCCCGGCGATGGCATTGAGATGTAAGGAACCACCATGCGTGACCGGATGAATGTCTATTTCCCGCCCGAGATGCTGAAGCAGATCGTTGATCTCGCTGACCGCAAGGGGCTGTCGCGTTCGGCGATCGTCGAGGCGGCAGTAGCTTCGTTTCTGTCGCCAGATGCCGCCGATCGCTTTGATGCCGCGTTCACCCGCCGTCTCGATCGCCTGTCCCGCCAGGTGCAGCGGTTGGAGCGCAATGCCGGCATCTCCACCGAAACGCTGGCGCTGTTCGTCCGCTTCTGGCTGACCATCACGCCACCGCTGCCAGGCGACGCACAAGCGGCGGCACAAGTGAAGGGCCGCGAGCGCTACGAGGGGTTTATCGAGGCGTTGGGGCGGCGGTTGCAAAAGGGGCAGAGCCTGTTGCACGAAATTCCAGACGATGTCGGGGGCAAAATGCCACGGGAAGACGAAGACGATTCGCCGAAGGAAAGCTAAAATGTGGTATTTTTTCGGACATGATTGCTATCACGCTTGATACAGACCTTTTCGTCGATCCCGGCAGCCGCGCCGCTGTGGACGAGACGCTACAACGGCATGTCGCATCAGGAGAGCTCCGTCGCATCGACCGGGGTCTCTACGACCGGCCCCGCACAAGCAGCTTGACCGGTCGCGTAACCGTACCCGATTATCGGGCTGTCATCCGCGCCGTGACCCGCCGCGATCAAGCCCGCGCCGTCGTGGACGGCATGACCGCGGCCAACGATCTCGGCATCACCACCGCCGTGCCGGCGCGTATCGAGGTGCTCATCGACGCGCGTCTGAATCCGATCAGGCACGGCAATCAGGATATTCACTTTAAGCTGGCAGCGCCCAGCCGTCTCTACTGGGCCGGCCATGCGTGTTGTCCAGGCCCTGCATTGGATGCAGGAATTTGTGCGTGATCTTCTTGGCCCGGCCGGCGCGGAAGGTGCACGCCCATGACGACTGCGGCCCACAGGCAGATCATCACCGCGCCACTCTTTGCTGTTGCTTCCAGCGCAACAAACGCTGAGACAATTGGATACCCGGAGTGAAAATCCAGGCTTGCCACCTATGGGGGGCATTTATCTTACAGCAGGTTATTAATCTGCGCAAAGTCCATCAACTTTGATTTACCATGGGTGAGTGCGTCGGCATTGTTGAGATATAGCGAGTTCAACTTTCGTCATCCCGCTCTGATAGATGTCGCCTGACCACTCCACTTCATTCAAATTAGCGAGCGCATTTCTCAAACAAAAGAAATGAGGCGGTCGAGCCGTTCGGCAACGTATTATGTCTCTTTTTTTGGATTGATTGCAGGCAATTCATTTCCTGAACCGCAGGAGACGAAGGCCGTTGAACACGACAATCAGGCTGGCGCCCATGTCCGCGAACACGGCCATCCACAACGTGGCGAGATTGGCGAAGTTGAGCGCCAGGAATACTGCTTTGATGGCGATGGACAGGGTGATGTTCTGCTTCAAAACGCGGCTGGTCTTGCGGCTGAGGGCAATGAATAGCGGTATGCGGCCTAAGTCGTCCTGCATCAGCGCGACGTCGGCGGTTTCAAGCGCCGTATCTGTGCCTGCCGCGCCCATCGCAAAGCCGATGGAGGATTTGGCCAGCGCGGGCGCATCATTCACCCCGTCACCCACCATGCCCACCACATCGTAGCGCTGGCGCAGTTCTTCGATTATTTTCAGCTTGTCCTCCGGCAGCATATCGCCATGCACTTCCTCAATGCCTACTTCTGCGGCAATGGCGTTGGCGGTATTCTGATTATCGCCGGTCAGCAGGACGCAATGCACGCCAAGCGCCTGCAACTCCTTGACCGCCTGTACGCCGGTGTCGCGGATGGTGTCGGCCACCGCAAAGATGCAGAGCGGTTTTTGCGCGCTAGACAGCACCACTACCGTCTTGCCCTGCTTTTCAAGTTTCTCCAGCACGATTTCCACATCCGGGCCGCAAATACCAAGTTCCTCAACCAGCCGGTGATTGCCGATATAATACAGTGCGCCCTCGATCACGCCCTTGACGCCGCGGCCGGTGAGGGATTCAAAATCGTCTACCTGCAGCAGACGATGCTCATTTTGCTGTTGCTTCCAGTGCGCCACAACCGCCGATGCAACCGGATGCCCGGAATGGAAATCGAGGCTTGCCGCCAATTGCAGGCATTTATCTTCCGGCTGGCTATTAATCGGCGTAATGTCCGTCAGTTTCGGCTTGCCATGGGTGAGTGTGCCGGTTTTGTCGAGCGCCAGCGCTTTCAGCTTGCGGCCTTCTTCCAGATAGACGCCGCCTTTGATGAGGATGCCGCGCCGTGCCGCTGCCGCCAGGCCGCTGACCACCGTAACCGGCGTGGAGACCACCAGCGCGCACGGACAGGCAATGACCAGCGTTACCAGGGCTTTGTAGAACCAGGGCGCGAAAGCCGCGCCAAACAGCAGCGACGGAACGCTGGCGATCAATATGGCCAGCACAACAATGGCGGGCGTATAGTAGCGCGCGAACCTATCGACGAAGCGCTGTGTTGGCGCCCGCTCGCTCTGCGCCGCCTGCACCGCGCGGATAATGCGCGCCAGCGTCGTATTGCCCTTGTTGGCGGTGACACGGAACTCAAATTTACCGCGCTCATTGATGGCGCCAGCAAATACCGGATCGCCGGGCTGCTTTTCCACGGGCATGCTCTCGCCGGTGATCGGCGCCTGATTGACGGTGGATTGCCCGCTAACAACAACGCCATCCAGTGCGATGCGCTCCCCGGGCTTGACCGCCACAACAGCATCGATCGCAACCTCGGCGGCGGGGACTTCCTTCCAGCCCGCAGCGGTTTTGACTGTCGCCACTTCCGGCGTCATTTCCATGAGGCTGTGGATGGCGTTACGCGCGCGGTCGAGCGAATAGGCCTCGATCAGCTCCGCCAGCGCGAACAGGAACGTCACCATGGCCGCTTCCGGCCATTCGCCGATAACCATGGCTCCGGCGATAGCGATCATCATCAAAAAATTGATGTTGAGCGTGAAAGTTTTTAGCGCGACAAAACCTTTTTTGATCGTATCACTGCCGCCCAGCGCTATGGCAAGGATGGAAAGCGCAATCACAAGCGGCGATTGTTCATTGCCTGTCGTCCATCCAATAATTTCCGCAGTGATGGCGGCGCATCCGGAAAACCCGACCAGCAGTTTGGTTCGGGTGGAAACGCCAGCGGCATGGGCGGCAGGCGCGCCGCCCTCGCTATCCTGGCGTAGCGGTTCCATCTTAATCTCCTGCAGGGCCGCAAAGACCGGCGCATCGTCTTCCAGGCGATGCGAAACGGTCAGTTCACGCTGCATCAGGTTAAAGCGCAATTCCTCAACGCCCGCCATGCCCTCCAGGCGATCGCGGATCAGGCGTTCCTCGGCTGGGCAGTCCATCTTCTGGACAATGTATGTGCTTTTCCGAGGCCCCGTGGCGTTGGCGGTCATGGCTAGTTTCCCGTAATTTTCTGCTTCGTCATTGCTTCGCAGATTTTTTTGATTCTCTGCGCGTGATCCGCGCCGCCTCTTCTGCTTTTACGCATTTTTGCAGAAATGTTTTCAGAGCATATATCCGCCAACTCCTCGGGAGGCAGTTTTTTCTTCGCGCCTGCATCGGCAAGCGCATCCATTTTGCGGCACAACGCCTTCATGTCACTGACTTCCGGATTATAGCTGTGTTCCAGACGCCGCCTTATTCTAAGATTTGCCTGCCTGTAGGCAGGAGAGTGATAGGTCGGCCACTCCGCTTCATTCAAACAGGCCAGCCGAAGCACTTCTTTTCTTTCTATTGCGTTCGCGCCTTGCAGTTTTTGATCCAGTGTTTTTGGCGGCTGCGATGCGCAGGCGCTGAGCGCCAACACGGCAATGGCTATCATCAAGGGTCTCATGGTGTTATTCCAGCCTCCTCTTCCTGTGGCAGCCATAATTGATGCGCGTCTAGCAGCAGCCGGTAGCGCGCCTCAATCGCTTCGATGCGTGTTGTATTGTAGCTGAGCGTCACTTCGGCTTTTAGGCGCAGCGCGGTGAGCAGACCGGTCAGGTCAATTTCGCCCAGTTCGTAGGCGCGCGCCATTTTCGCGGCGTTCTGGTCGATGCTCTCCACCGCCAGCCTGGCGCTCTGCCAACTGCTGTAACCTGAAACAGCGGCGGCGTGCACAGTCGCGATAGTGCTCAGTATGTCGCGGTAGGTTAGCGCTTCTTGTTGTGCGGCGATGGCAGCCTGGGCCTGCGCCACTTGTGAATCGGCCCGCCGTCCGCCACTGCCGGGCAGGGGTACGGAGACACGGACCCCCATATACCGCTCATCACCGCCCTGATCGGAACCGTAATGCATGCCGACGGTGGGATCGGGAATCATCTCAAACCGCGCGCGATCCGCCTGTAGTTTGACCTGTTGCGATTGCGCCCTGGCGCGTTTCAACTCATGATTATCGCTCATGATTTTTGCGCGCCATTCCTCCAGGCCGCCCTCAACCGGCGCTGGATCGCCCAACGTCACATTTTCCGGCAATTGCAGTCCGGGGTAGTTTTGCGTCAACACACTCGCGGCGATTTGCAGCCGGGCCTCCGCCTGTTTCAATGAAGCTTCGGCTTGCGCGCTCGCGGCTTGCGCCGTTGATGCGTCCAGCTTCGCGGCGTCGCCCAGTTTCTCGCGTCTGGCCACCACGTCCCGCTGTTTGTTCAGCAGTTCGGCCTGCGCCCGCCATTGCGCGACTTCGGATTTTGCTTTCACCCAATCGAACCATTGCGCCAGTAATGTGCGCGCCGCTTCCTGATATGCAGCCCCATAGGCGAACTGCGCTGCTTTCATGCCCGCATTGCCGATCTCGGAATCCATGCCGCGCTTTCCGGGTATTCTGAACGGCCGGTCAATGCCGATATTCCATTCATCATAGCGGCCTCTTGCGCCATCGATCTCGCGTTGCTGGCCTGTGGCGTTCACATTGAATTCATAGGGTCCAGAAACCAGCTTGCGCCGGTTCGCCTCGCCTAATGCGACGCCGCTTTTTGCCGATTGCACGGCGGGATTTTCTTCCAGCACTTTGGCGACCAATTCCGGGGGCGGCAGATCCGGGCGCTCCGTCATGGGGTTTGCCAGAACTGCGCCGTTCATCAATACGGACATCAAACTGATGGCGAGAAAGCGCTTCATACAAAACTCCCATACGCAATAAGGGGCGACAGCCAATAGACGATATTGGCCTGTCCGAGTTTGGTTTTGAGGTCGGCAAGCAGGGCCGTGGCGTCCGCTTCGCGGATGACAGCGGTCAGGCGCATCTGCTGCGCCATGCCGCGCACTTTTTCTCCCGCGCTGGCGTAAACCGCATTCGCGCCGTGGCCGCTGACCGCGCCGCAAATAAAGCCGGAGGTTTGCGCTTCATGCACCAGCATGAAGTCGATGATCTGTTCTTCCAGACCGCGTGGAAATACCAGGGTGAGTAAACAATCAGGCGTTTGCATGTGCAACCTCCCGGCGGGCTACGCCGAATTCACGGTATAAAATTGGCAGCAGGATCAACGTCAGCAAGGTCGAGGTAACCAGCCCGCCGATCACCACAATGGCCAGCGGCTTTTGCACCTCCGAGCCGGGGCCGCTGGCGAACAGCAACGGCACCAGGCCAAGCGCAGCGATGCTCGCCGTCATCAGCACAGGCCGCAATCTTCGCAGCGCGCCTTCCACCACCACCCGCTCAATGGCCAGACCCTGCGCGTAAAGCTGGTTGAAATAGGTGACCAGCACCACGCCGTTCAGCACCGCAATGCCCAGCAGCGCAATAAATCCGACGGACGCCGGAACCGATAAATATTCCCCGGAAATGAACAGCGCAAAAACGCCGCCGATCAGCGCGAAGGGAATATTGCTTAACACCAGCAACGCCTGACGCAGTGATCCAAAGGTGGAAAACAGCAGCAGGAAAATCAGCCCCAGCGCAACTGGCACCACAACGCCAAGCCGCGCCGCCGCGCGCTGCTGATTTTCGAACTGCCCGCCCCATTTTAGCGAATAGCCCTCCGGCAAAGGCACTTTATCCGCCACGATCTGTTTGGCTTCTTCGACAAAGCCCACCAGATCGCGGCCTGTGACATTGCTTTGCACCACCGCCATGCGCTGGGCGTTTTCGCGGTCAATCTTCACCGGACCGCCAACACGCACCAGCTTCGCCACCGCCGATACCGGAATATTTTCGCCATCGGGTAAAGTCAGGGTCAGGCTGGCGAACAGCGCGGGCGAGGAACGCACCGCATCGTCACCGCGCAACAGCAAGGGTGTCCGCCGGGCGCCTTCCAGCACCACGCCAACCTGACGGCCTTCAATCTGGATGCGCAGCGCGTCCTCAATGGTGTTGATATCCAGCCCCAACCGTCCCGCCGCCACGCGATCAATCTGCACTTGCAGATATTGCATGCCTTCGTTCAGCACCGTGAACACATCCTCGCCGCCATCGACGGTTTTGAGGACGGCTTCCACTTCGCTGGCAAGCCTGTTCAGCGTATCGATTTCAGGGCCGAAGATTTTTACCGCCACATCGCCGCGCACACCGATGATCATTTCCTGCACGCGCATGTCGATGGGCTGTGTGAAGCTATAGGAAATGCCGGGGAGTTCATCCAACACCTTGCGCACTTCGCCCTGCATCCACTCCACATCGTTTTCGCGCCATTCCCAGCGCGGCTTCATCATCAGATAGGTGTCGGTCTGATTGAGGCCCATCGGATCAAGGCCCAATTCGTCCGCACCTGCGCGCGCCACAATGCTGGTGATCTCCGGCACGCCTTTCATCAGCGCCTGATGAATCAGCGTATCCAGCGCCGCCGTTTGCTCCAGACTGACCGACGGCAGTTTTTCAATGCCGGTGATCATGGTGCCTTCGTCCATAGTTGGCATGAAAGTTTTGCCGACCAGGAAGTAGATCACCACCGTCACCGCCAGCCCGGCGCCCGCAGCCATATAAACGATGCGCGTGTTTGCCAGCGCCCAGTTGAGCGCAGGCACATAGAGCGCGGTAGCTTTGCGCACCAGCCAGGGATCGCCGTGCGGAACCTGGTTCAACAGGTAGGAGGAAAGCACCGGGATCACCGTCAACGCCAGCAGCAGCGAGGCGCTGAGCGCAAAGATAATCGTAAGCGCCACCGGGATAAAAAACTTGCCTTCCAGCCCCTGCAATGTCAGCAGCGGCAAAAACACGATAATAATGATCAGTATGCCGGACGTCACCGGCGTCACCACCTCGCGCACCGCACGATACACGATATGCAGGAACGGCAGCTCTGCATCGCCATTTTTGTCATGCGCCAGATGGGAAACGATATTTTCCACCACCACTACCGCCGCGTCGACCAGCAGGCCAATGGCGATGGCCAGTCCGCCCAGACTCATCAGATTGGCCGACATATCGAATTGCCGCATCAGAATGAAGGTGCACAGCGCCGCCAGCGGCAGCGTCAGCGCCACCACCGCCGCCGCGCGCCAGTTACCCAGAAACAGAATCAGCAGCACGATGACCAGCACGGTTGCTTCCATCAGCGCCTTGGAGACCGTGCCAACAGCGGTGGTTACCAATTCACTGCGGTCGTAAAATGGGGTGATCTTCACACCCGGCGGCAGCGCCGGCGCCAGCTCGGCGAGCTTCTTCTTCACGCCATCAACTACCTGCTGCGCATTCGCGCCGCGCAGGCCAAGCACCAGCCCCTGCACCGCCTCACCTTTACCATCCATGGTCACCACGCCATAGCGGGTTATGCTGCCAATGCGCACCGCCGCCACATCGCTGACCTGCACGACACCCGCGTCGCGTTTAGCGACGATGATGTTGCCGGTGTCTTCCAGGGTTTTGATGCTGCCTTCGGAGCGCACCAGCAGCACTTCCTCGCCATCGCGCAACCGGCCCGCGCCATCATTGCGGTTGTTGTTTTCCAGCGCTTCCTGCAACATCGCCATGGTGACGCCGCGCGCGCGCATGGCTGCATTATCGGGAACCACCTCAAATGTGCGCACCAGACCACCCAGCGCGTTGACATCGGCCACACCAGGCAGCGTGCGCAGGGCTGGGCGAATGGTCCAGTCCAGCAGCGTTCGCCGTTCAGTCAGGGATAGATCGCCACCATCGATGGTGAACATGAACATTTCGCCCAGCGGCGTGGTGATGGGCGCCAGACCGCCGCTGATGCCGGGCGGCATATCGCCCATGATGTTATTCAGACGTTCGGCCACCTGGCTGCGCGCCCAGTAAATATCGGTGCCATCCTCGAAATCGATAGTCACATCGGTCAGCGCATATTTGGTGACCGAGCGCAGAATTTTCTTGTTCGGAATGCCGAGCATTTCCACTTCGATGGGTGTGGTGATGCGCGCCTCGACCTCTTCCGGCGTCATGCCGGGGGCTTTCATGATGACTTTGACCTGCACCGGCGACACATCGGGGAATGCGTCAATCGGCAAATTCTGGAAGGCGTAAGCGCCACCAGCGATCAGCAGCACCGTCGCCAGCAACACCAGCATGCGCTGCGTCAGCGCAAATTCGATGAGTTTGGAAAGCATTATTCACCCCCTCCCAAACCTTGCCATTTGCCCTTGACGGCCAGTACGCCGTCTATGGCTATCAGGTCACCATCCTTGAGCGGGCCACTGATGGTGGTGGCGGATGCGCTTTCATTTTCCACTGTGACTTGCTGCGCGCGGAAGCCATCTGGCGTTTTCACAAAGACATACGGCTTGCCATCCTGGGGCGCGACGGCGGCGGGCGGCAAGTGCCCCTGCTTCGCCCCGCTG